>Ga0325402_1000542_pt1 | contig 26914 bp, 17 predicted proteins | sample PopdelMetagenome_22_FD_207212 | JGI IMG/M metagenome (GOLD analysis project Ga0325402, IMG submission 207212) | Populus deltoides microbial communities from Bellville, Georgia, United States - Xylem-PdKOR-R3 | ecosystem: Host-associated > Plants > Phyllosphere > Stem > Wood/Secondary xylem... | reverse complement strand
CATTAGTGGATCCTCTAACCTTGACATGTGTTGTTATCATTGTTGAATCTTTACGTTAATCTTCCATCTCAAAGTTCTCATCAACTTCTTCTTCTTCTTTATTATTATTATTATTATTACTATTATTGTTGTTGTTATTGTGTTGCTGTTAACTATAATTTATACAATTAACCTCCTTGTGGTTCGACCCTGGTCTTGCCGGGTTATTTATTACTTCGACACTCCTGCACTTGGGAGAAGACATCAATCTTTTGGTCGTGTCAATCCAGACGTAGACTTTAATATTTGTGAGGTGTAAAATTACACGATAAAGTACACCCTCAAGTATTAAAGATACAAGGTGTAAAAATACGATGCTAAAATTCAGACTTTACAACGGTTAGAATTTAACCCGAAAGGGTAGAGACTTTCTCATGAAGAGAGATCTATCTTGAGCTTTAGAAAAAACCAACGAATAGAAACCCAACTTAGAAAAAAAAAACAATCAAACAACAATGCAGCTTACTCTAGGTAGGGTGCACTGGGGGTGATGTATCTTCCCCTTGCACAACCAGTCCCTTACCCAGACTCTCGCAGATCATAGGTTCCTAGTGACCATAATACTAGGTGGCGACTCCTAAATATTAATCATAATTTTATGATTAAATCCAAAAACCCTTCCCAACACACAACACCTCACAACAGGAGGAACGATAGAGAGCCTCCGCCGTCGCCAGACGACGTCACGCCCCCCGCGACTCCACTGGGGAAAGCCCTGCCTGGTCGGACTAAGCATTGATTGTTTGATTGTTTTTCTTTTGTTGGTCTTTAATTTAAGCTCGTATTTTTATTGCTTTAGCATGCATTTTAATTTTACAAATAAAGCCCAGTTCCAGGTTAGGTGGGGAGTAGCAATCTGCCTCATGACTTTCAGTCGGGGTTCAGATTCGTGAAACATCAAACTATGAACTGAGTGTTTACTCGGTAATGGCGGTCACATTGTGCCCCAACCATTTCTTGTAAACCCCTATACTACCTTCACGTGAGGTGGTCACCAGGCAATTCATAGACCCTTTTAAGACTAGGTAGAAAGCCTACCTATCATGTAATGACCTAGCACATTCCTTTAGAGCATGGACTCCCAACATATTCATTTTGTATATGTTTTTTTTCCGTTCATACCAAATATGCATACATTTGCATCCACACACATACATCCATCCATTGTAAATAACATACATACTTGCATCAGGTTGAAATATAGGTCCCCAAAGAGCCTACAACACTTGACTTCGAGCAAGAAACATGGAAGGCGAAGAGCGTGCTCACCGTGATGCCCATTTCCAAGAAGAGTTAGAGTCTCTAAAAGCAAGCGTGGCTCGCCTCACTAGCTTACTCGAGCAAACACTTAGAAATACCTCTGGTAAAGGTCCTTCTAACCGGCCAGCTATCTTTGTTCAACTTTCGGCAACAGCTCAACTTGAAGAAACAATGAATGAACATGGTCAAGAACCTCCACACAATCCAGCATTTGTGCACTCAATGCCACCGGCACCAACCCCTGCAATCATAGATGCATTTGCCAATGAGTCCTAGAAGACCAAGTCATCTGATGACATTGATAAGATAGCAGCACTAGAAGCCCGAATCAGAGCAATTGAAGGGATAGACTTGTACGATCCAGTACAAGCAGTAGAAATCTGGGTTACTACTCTCAGCCACAATTTACTTCATCTAGCATGAGAGGAATAATTAAGTTTCTCACTAGGCTTATCATCCTTATCATGTTGTTAGTAAAGAAATGTTTGAGCTTATCAGGTCTAGGTTGGTTATACTAGAACCAAAATACTAGATTTCAGCTACTTTCAGATCCAAATGAAGTCTTCCAGAGTCACAAGATACCTCTAGTTTGTTTTTCTTAGAGTTCCACTTAACATGTCTGTTATTTTTACAAAACCAATCGATCAATTCTGAGGTTTCCATGAACCAGTCGACTAGTTTAACGAACTACTATCCAAGTAGTATTGTTTTTAGTTTTATTTTTAGTTTTATTTAGCTTTTGCATTTTTTTTCTCCTACTGCTTAAGTCAATTTGATATGGGTTATGAGATGATATACATCTTGGGGTATGCCCTTCATATTTTTATACAACTTTTCCCTTTAATACAATTATACTTATAAAAAAAAGGTATTTTAGCCAAATTAGTGTGAATAATTCTGAAAGGTTTTGTCCAAATTGACTTGAAATTAGTATTCAATTATATTATATGATGAAATAAATGATTGGATGAAGAGTTAATTACATGAAAAACAAATTTGGTAAGAGTCTTTAATGGTGTTTATATTGTAATTATGTCTGGATTCTTATGGTAATAGGAGAGGCTATAGGTTTAGGACAACAGCAGGGGATTGTATCTATAGCCTAGGCACTAGGTAGCCGCTATGCATTCCTCCTTCTAGGTTGTTCAAGGCTCTAATTGTTAAATAATCAAAATTATTTAATTGCTTGTTTATGTATATATACTAATTGTGATATGATTATTGAACAACTGAAAAGGAAAATTTAAAAATATTGACTAGTACATGAGTGCTACTAAAGACATTAATTTATCTGACGACTAGGAATTTAAATATTGACTAGTACCTAAGTGGTACTAAAGGCGTCACTTTATTTGATGACTAGGAATTTAAATATATATTGACTAGTACCTAAGTGGTACTAGAGGCATCAGTCTATATGATGACCGAGAATTTAAATAATAAATTTACCATAAGGGAATTAGAGTCATCAGAGTGATAGGTGACTTGAATGATGTAATTAAGATAATTGATTTGAATGATATAAAAGAATTAATGGTACTATTAGTTAGGATACTATTGGATAATTGATGACATAAAATTTCTTAATTGTTAATTATTGATATTTGTAATTTGATAATTATTTTTCCAAATACACATATCAATTGTTAAATACTATTTCTTCTATTGGAAATTATTTTGACTACAGGATCCTCACACTGAACAATAGACTTCTTTTGTTATTGATGGTAAACATAATGTTGAATTTAGGAATACCACACACTTATTATGTAATTAAATCTATTATTAAACATGCATATATTAACTTAAAGTTTTTAGCTCATTGTATTATTTTATGTAATCTTACTTTTTTATGTCTTAACTAGAAATATATGGAATTTAATTTCTTAATATTTTACAACTTGTTTATGTTAAGTTTATAAGATAATTATGTAGAAATCATTATATGAAATGGAATAAGGGAAAGCTAAAAGAATAAACGTAGTCTATTTTGATCTTGTTGAACATGAAATGATCTTAGATGTTGGATCTTGTGTAAAATTAAGATTTGTACAAGTGAATAATAGACTTAGAAATGTTAAAATTCAAGGGAAACTCTACCGATATTTCAATGTGTCTATATATAAACTGAATGAATATTTGATGTGCTGCACAAATCGATTGACCATTTAGGATTATCAAATGATCCAATTAACCAATTGATAGGAGGAAAAATAAAATTGGCTATTGTCTAATTTGGTTGATCAAATTGATCGACTATTTGGGACACCAATGAAATTTAGCAGTATCTGGTCAATCAATTGATCATGACAATATGAATCGGTCAACCATTCTAACCGATAATGAACTATTACTATTTTAAAAAATAATCATGGTTTCATATTATCTATGATTTTGAATATGTTAATTTGTGTCTTAAATATTAATATGTGTCTTAAAAATGTGGTCGTTACAGATTATAATGTCTCAATAATTTTTTCATTGCAAAATGCTTTCTATTTGGGTAGTAAATGCACTGGGTTAAAAGGTATCCAACAATTCTAAATACACAAGGATCTTTATTATCAACTAAAACTATTAAAATGTGCTTTTGTTCTATTGAATTGGTGTTGGGAGTAATCTTAGTGTTAGGTTGCTCTATGTTGTTTTATGGATAAATTGAACTGTATTTGTATTCACATAAATATGATAAAAAAAAGCCTCAGTTGTTTTCTGTCTTTTAATTGGACATCCCAAGTATCATTAATTATGTATTATTTAATTATTATTTTCTAGTATCATATTAATATCAATTTTATTTAAAAGATATATATATATATATATCCATGTGGATAGGTTTTATTCCTATCCAGGAAACCTCCTTATAAATGATAAATATGATATTTTCATAACAGATTTTACTATCAAAACTGAAAAAAGAGATATTCAGCTTACAAAACCTTGTGAAACCATTCAACTCCTCTCTCAAAAAGCCTTACAAAAACATCTAGCCCGAAATTATAAATATATTGGCCTTATCCAAGTCGGGATAAAACCCCTTACAAAAGAAGGTTTAAACACCACCATTCTAGCTGTCTTCCGGGATGCTATAACTATATCCCTCAAAGACAAAAATATTTTGCAAAGTATGCTACTACAAATAAAGACCCATAATTATGACATGCTAGAAGGATATATTCTTGTTGCTCTCATATTCAAAATTCACTACAAAGCATGTTCTCAGCATTTGCTAGCAAACACAAATTCCAATCTAAAAAAGGAGAAACACTCATTCTACAAACAGATTTATCCCGCTCAAACACTGTTGTCCCCAAAAGCAATCCAATGGAAAGATATATCCCTTCTAGAAGATTGGATCCTCGAAGGTGCAGCACCACAGAATTACCTCAACCACCTCAACCTAATGTCCGAATGAAAAACATTATCCAGTACACAGATGGTAAAGTCAAATTATCTTTCCATCAACATTCTACAAGTTCCAGATTCTCAGAAGGCTCTTCCTCTTCCAGTATAATAGATCTAGGAAGAATTTTCAAAATCCCTTCTGTTATCAATATCCCTTATCACGCAAACCCTCCTAGAAAATCTACATAGATTATAATCATAGAACCACGAACATACCCATGGAACAAAAAAATTTTATACAAAAAATGAGAATGGAAGAAAACTTCCTTTCAGAAGGAATTGGTTGAAAATTATTTTTGAAATGGAGGCAACCATTTTCAACCAGAGAATATTCTTTGAGATAGTCAACATGACAACCATAGTAGTCCCATCATTGGAGAAACCAAAGGGGGAGCTTTGTAGTATTTGTTATAACCCAATTCTGGGTTATTCCCCAAAAATTTACTTTTTTTTCAAAATAAAAATCAAAAAATAAAATAAAGGCTGGCAACGTGAAGAAAGCAGACTGGGAAATCAAGCTGTAATTTTTGGAGGAAATTAAAGATCTAATTGTACCCCATTATGCCCAAGAATGGAGAAAAAAAATGCAAATTCAAGATCAAATTAAATGATTATTGGACGAATTTGCATAAAAATTAAGTCCGATGATATAATTAAATTTTTAGTAGGCCAATTTGATTTAATCATAGGCCAAATTAAATTTTAATTATGTTTAAGAATTAATTTGGGTCCAATTGAAGGATTTAATTAAGTGCAAAGACTTAATTATACTTTAAATGGGTCAAATTAATTTTATTTGGGGCTTAATTGGTGAAAAATTAAGATTGGGAGCCTAATTTGGGCTTAGTTGAGGAAATTGGAATTTTAAAAGACCAAATTTAATTTTTACCAAGTTAATTGATTGAAATTAGGGGCCAAATTACAGGAAAATTGAAGTTTTTGGGTCAACTAGGGGCAAATTTGACAAAATCCGAGGCCAAGGACCATATTGCAATAGGCGCATAACTTCGGGGTTCCAATTGAAGGTCATCAGGGGCTTAACTGCAAACGTTTACGGTCAATTAGGGGTTCAATTGAAAGCAATTGAAAGCGAAAGGACTGAAATGAAATTTAGCCAAAATAGAATCCTGAACATTATTCATTATCTTCTTCTTTTTCCCGGAAAAACTGGTTCAGTCACCTTCTTTGCAGGTTCATTTAATGCACCTAACGTCCACCAAATTTGCCAAAACTTGCACGAAACTGATTACCAGACATCTCTCTACGTCGGGGTATCGTCTTCACTGGCTCACTGGCAAATAAACGGACGTGGCACCACCCTAAAGAGGCCAACTCAAGCAGCCTGCAGCTGCAGATTTGACAGTTTGACAGTGCACCATGCCTACTTTGAGCCAAGATTTCCCTGTTCCACCGCCTATAAATTGAGGTGGATTTGATAGCTTGAAAGAGGAGAAAATCGGGTCCAAAATAAGCCAAAAAATCAGCTTTTTCCCGGTTTCTGCAACTTTCTCTTCATTTTTCTTTCTTTCTCTCTCCACCTTTTCCACAGCTGCCTTATCCGGCGAGAATACAAACACACCCGGCCTACACAGCACCACAAATACAGCTCCACCATAGGAAGCCGGCACAACCACCAACAGCCACCACGACTCCCTCTCTCTCCTGCAGACCTGTTTCATCCTCCTTCTCTACTACCGTAACCTCAACAGTAGCAGCAAAGGCAGCAACCACCCCTTCTAGGGTCTTTCATCCTTAGAAAACGCACTCCACGACAGTTCTTGTAACGTGAGCAGCAGCCATTCCTTCGAGCACCACCAACTCTTCCACCGTCCTCAGCCAGACTAGTGACGGCAGCCACGACCCTTCAACCAGGTGAGCCACCCTTCTTCTTCTTCTTCTTCCTTCCTGTTCACTGTGTCAACAATAGGCGTGAATTATAATTCACGTCCTACTGTTCATGCAGGACGTGAATTTTGTGTGTGTGTGCATTATAATATTAAAAAAATAAAAATTTCAAAAAAAACCATTTCAAAAAAAATTATGATTCTCTCATATATTTTTCTACCAATTGTGCATAATATCGGGTTGTATATTTACACTGTACAATACAAATCTGGTATTAAATACTCAGTATTCTTCAAAATATTTCAAAAAATAAAAAATAAAAAAAAATAAAAAATAAAAAATAAAACCTTCCCAACACACAACACCTCACACCAGGAGGCATAACAAAGAGCCTCCGCCGTCGCCAAACGACGTCGCGTCCCCCCGCGACAGTATTCATGACACTATTGAAGTAGAAAAGCTAAGAATGGCTATGGTTTTGCTTTTATAGGAGGAAGGCATTGAACCATGCATGTTGGTAATCGCAATACGTATAGGAAGTATTGATATTTTTGTGAATGATGCATGTAGAATATGCCAGTTCAGTGTGATCAGAATGTAGTTTGAAGTGTTTGAACTTGACAGATTTGGTAATCTCAAGGATGGCGGCATAGTAGGATTGTAGTTTGGCTAAATTCCAGGGTTTGTAGTACCAATTTAGAGGGAAAATTTTTGAAGCAACAATGGAAGGGTTTTAATGATAAAATCCTTCTTCCATAGTTAAAATATTTTGAAAAGTAGTTTTGAAAATATATTTGGATTTGATTTTTGGAAAACTGGTTTGTTGTAAAGAAAGGAGGGGTTTTGAAGTAGAAATGCCTCTTTGGGGTTTTGAAAGGGATTTGAAAATACTACCTGTTTGAGATGTGGAGTCACTAAAGGCCTGTTGGGACACTTTTTGTAATGCTAGGAGTAATTCTGGTGATTTGGATATAGTGTCATCCCAATGTTGAATTGCGTCTGTTTGTACCTATGGTGGTTTTGTAGTTTCTTCTTCTTCAATAACTACCTCATACCAGGATTTGATAGATTTAACAGCTAAGATGGCTGAAGACATGAGTTTTGCACAAGGCTTAGGGCTTTCTAGTTTTGTAGGCTGGGTTTGAGGGGCTTTCCCCTTGTCTTTGGCTTTTGCTTTTGGAGGCATTAGGACAGTTTTGAAGGAATTTTCGGGTTAGGAAATCGAGGATTGAATTTGAAGCAAGATTTGTTTTGAAGCAAGAATACTTAAAATAGCTTGCCATTGGGCAAAAATCTGTTTTGAAGCAAGATTTTGGACATCTTTTTGTAAAACTTCTTTTGCAGATTTGCAGTTAACACATAAAAGAAATTTTTGATTTAATAAATTGCTTTGAAATTTTGTAATACAAAGAACAATTGAAAGGATCTCCTTTTTTATAGTAGAGTAATTTTTTGACAATCATTCCAGTGGGCGGATGTGTACTGGAGTATTTGTTCTTTGTTATCTTGTACTTATTTAAGAATCCCACCATATCCTAGGTCAGAGGCATCGGTCTCGACTATCTTAGAAGCTAAAGGATTAGCTAAATGGAGGAGAGGAATGATTTGGACCTATTTCTTAATCTGTTTGACTAGGTCGGTATGGAGGTTAGACTAGGGAATAAGGTTGGTTTTTAACCTGTCATTGAAAGGTTTGGATAGACGACTAATATTGGGATAGTAACCAGAACATAATTTAGACTGACTAAAAACCTTTGCAATTGGGTTTTATCAGTGATCTTATCAGGAGATTTGTTTGTAAAGGTTAAAGCTCTCTCTATTGGTATTACAGTGCCTTGGCAGATATAGTGGCCTACGAAATGAACACAGGTTTGGAAGAGAGAAATTTTTATTTTAGAAACAACTAAACCATTTTGTTTTGCAGTATGAAAGAATGTATGTAGATGTTTGAAATGTTGATCTATGAAATGTGAAAAAATAAGCACATCGTCAATGTAAACAATACAGAATTTTAAATGTGCATTGAAGATGTCATTCATGAGGCATTGAAATTCAAATGGTGCATTTTTTAAGCCAAAGGGCATGACATTACATTCGTTTTGGCCAAAAGGAACTGTAAAAGTAGTTTTGTATTTATCTTTTGGATCAATCTGGATTTGTCAAAATCCGGATTTCATATCAAATTTAGAAAATATAAATGCAGAGTGCAATTTTTGCAACAAATCTTTTTTGTTGGGGATTGGATATCTGATCCATTTAAAGGTTTGTAATTGATCACAAGTCTTGGTGTGTCTCTTTCAATCTTAGAGTTTTTATTCACATTTAGGATGCACACGATCAGGGTGATCTAGACTTTTGGATAAGACCTTTAGACTCGAGATCGCGGATTTCAATTCTGCAATGCTGTTCTAAATCAACATTCATTTGTATAGGTCTTGCTTTTGTAGGTATAAGTTTTTCTGAAAAAGTATCTTCATAAGGAAGATCAACGATGTGTTGTTTTTTTTCCAGAAAGCATTATGTAAGTTTGAACAGATTTGTTGTTCAATCTTATTTTGTAAATCAATGATTTTCTTTTATAAATCAGAGTTTTGTAATTGTTTGTTGATACGACAAAAAGAAACATGATTTTGTAAATCATGTAGGTGGAATTGTTTTCCATGAATCAGTGCATTGATATGATAAGTATGTATGGAGCATGCTTTAATCAAATTCAAATTTCTAGTCTTAGATTTTTCTAAGAATGAGAAAACAAGTTTGATGCTATTAATTTTGAAAGTAATACAATTATGATGTGCTTGATATGGATTGATCATGTCAATAAATTGACTGCCAAGAATGATGGTATGATTAATATCTTTTGTAACGACAAAGAATGTTTTAAGAGAAATCCGTCGTTGAAAATAGAGGCTTCGGTTTTTCCTACAATATACAATTTTGAATTATTAGCAGCAGAGTTTTTTAGAGGAATTTTGTAAAAATCATTTTGGAACCACGCCTTCTTTGATGCAGTTTAAATCCGTACCTGTCAAATAAGGCAATAGTGTCAAGTTTGAAATCTTCTGAGAAAATAAGCGTAATCTTAATCAAATATTTTTTTGGAAGATATTTGTGTTAATACATTCAAGAAATCATCTAGAATATGCTCAATATTTGTAAGTGTATGGGGCAATGCATGAGATTCAATGGTTTGATCTTCTGATTCAGACTCAGTGTCAGACTGGTTTTCAATTTTGGACAGAAGATGTTGTAATATGGTAGAGTCTTTCTGTTGGGCTTGTTTTAAGGTTTGTAATTCGGATTTGAGAGTTTCGTTCTCATAATATAATTCTGGAATGGTGACTGTGGTTTTGGATTTCTTTTTATTAAGGATCCTTGTAAGATCATATGTATTAGTGCTAGTAAAGGGTAATATAGAGCGGTTTGGAAGGTTAGATGAAGGGTGCTCTAATTGGTTGAAATCTTTCAACAGTTTATCCAAATAGGTTTTTTGAAGATGAGGATCATCAAGTCTTTTGATAGCCTCAAGAATGAATTCTTGGTCTTGGGTTAAGACGTTAATTTATTTGGAATTCGTAGAGGCATCTGAAGCAGCAATGGTAGTTACTATTTCATCAATTTGAAATTCTTCTTCAGAAGTTTCTGAAGGAGAGTGGTCAGTGTCTGTGGCTTCAATGTACAGATTTTGTATTTGGTTGATGTTATCTTTATCTATTTGGAGCTCATTTAGTTTGGTATTGACTTTGCAGAAACGAGAAGTATGTCCTTTTTAGTTACATTTGTAACAGGTAATGTTTTTGGGGTCAAATTTTGGTTTAGGTTTTGACTAGAAAGGTCTGTGAGGTTTGGTAAATTTGTAGGGCTTTTTGTAGTAAGGTTGATCTGGTTTGGAATAAAATTGTTATCGGTATTTATGGGTTGTTCGTTTATAAGGAGGTTTTTGGCTCGAATATTTTTTGGGTTGTGAACAGGTTCCATTGCAGGAGGGTTTTTTAGTGGAAAGGTCAAACTGGTGACAGAAACTACCAAGTTCTTGCCTGGTATGTTACATTTCCCACTTTAAGTGTTTTTGGAGTTTGAGGTCCTGGCAGATTTTAAGACCTTTTTTTTGTGTGAAGCTCACAAGTTCACCATATGTAAGCCTACAAAGAATTTTTCTTTCCAAAAAGGCTGGTTTGAATCTTCTCGAAGCATAACACGAGTAAGGAAGGTATTTTTGTACCACTGAAAGTCACTAAGCTTCTTGCACCGAAGGTTGGAGAGAAGTTCAACATTTTTATCTTTCAGATGGGAAGGATCTCCAACAAAATGTAAGGAGATGGTAAGGATAAGGGTAGACACAACATCTTGGATGGTGTTTCCTAAAGGGTCAAGGATAGGTGTTTGGTCTTCATAGGTTTGTATAGAGTTTAGAATATGTAAGCGGTATGTTTCAGTGAGGTGGTAATCCCACCATCCTTTAAGCTGGCCAGAGAAACCTCCAATAAGGAGTTCAGTTATGGTTTTGTTTGAGGTTTCTATTTGGGTTTTGTAGGCATTAGCTGCAATGGTCATTTGTTGGAGGGTGTTTAAGATATTGTATTAAGACATTCCATCTATGTTACATTTATAGAGGGAAGAAGCATTACATTTATGTTGGATAATGATAGTTGGTTCAGTAGATATGGAAATGTCTGAAGCAATGGTTGTTTTGGAAGCTTGCCAGGTAAGTCTGTTTAGTTGAAGAGGTTGTTCTTGAAAAGTATCTGTATCGGAGGTTGATATAGGGTTATTTTGGAGAGTATTAACCTGATTTATAGAGGATGAAGGGTTGGATTGTTGAGGTGTGTCTGGGACAGTCAAGGTTGTTCGGTCAAGATTTTGTAAGTGTGTTTTAATGGCTCTAAGAAAATCTGTTTGATTTTTTAGAATTTGTGCTTGGCCTGTTTTAGTAACTTGATATGGTTTGAATACTGAGTTTTTTTAACTTTAGGTCAATGGGGTTTTTATCAGTCATGAAGTGGACTAGGTTCTTTTGTATTTGTTTTTTCAATCTAATAAGCTGTTTACTTATGGTATGGAGGTTGGTATTTGTGAAATTGTTTTGTTGGATGATATGTTTGGTATTTGTGAGAGTATTCTCTCCAGGTAATTTGTAAAGGGCTGCGTCAACTGTTTGATCTTTTTGAGTAAGTTGTATGTTGCGTAAAGGTGGATGGTCAGACTTAACTGTAGGTCCACTGGTGAGGGTCCATGTCGGAGTTTTGGAACGAGATGTAATAGGACATGCATGTTTAATGGATGCAAATGGATATGTATTATATTGTGCTGGTACATAATGAAACTCTCAAACCAATCAAAGAATAAAATTTGTACTTCATGGGTCTCAATATAAGCATAAAATTGTTTTTGGATATCATTTCTATGTTGGAGGAAGTGTTGAAAAAACTAAGATCATTTTTCCTTATTATGATCACCATAAAAATATCTTTTAAAAAGAGTTTTGTTTATGACAAAATGCTTTTCTGAAGTCAAAACATTCAGCTAGTTTTGGATGTTTTCAGTAACAGCTGGAAACACCACCCAATTGCAAAGGTTTTTATGGCTCTGATACCATATATATATATATATATATATATATATTCTTCTATGTTGTTTTTTTTTTTTGTAAATATTATTATATTGTTTTTGATCAATTTTGTTTTTGGAATATATGTTAGGATTTGGTTTTTTAGGTCTTGAGATACATTCTTTCATATCATAATAAGTACTTTTAGGTTGGATCAATATAATTTTATTAAGGCCTATTGAGTATGAGTGGCGGCTTTCAAGTACATTTTGAAACTAACTAAAGTAAATAGGGCAAATCCTAATTTAACTTTCACCATTCTTTTAGGTTCAACACCCATTTTAGAAATGGTCAATTCAATAAGTTTCTTTTTTTAAGGGGATCAATATTGAATTTTTTTTTTAGTAGCCTTTTCGATGCCTCTTCTAATTTTAAGGATTGACAGACACCTGATATGTTTTTTATATTATTTTAGAACAAGTTTGATAACAAGTTGATGAATTTCACTAGGTTTTTATAAAATAAAAATTAAGTTTATTTTGAATGTTTAGGTCGACGTGTCTCTTTATTTATAGATCAAGTAGACTTAATAATTTTCTTTTAAACCCAAAATGAATAAAAAAATGCATTGACAAGTTTTCATCAAATTTTTGTCAAGTCAGCAATATTTTTTTAGACTTAGATTTAATAGATAGATGACAAGTCTCTTATTTCTACAGACAAATGTTTGATGATCCATAAAATGACTAAATCAATAATATACTTCTAAGGACTAATATTGAATTATTTGCTAAAAATGATAATAAATTTTAAATAAGATTCAAAACTAATTAGAATATTTTATGGCAATAAAAAAAATGATAATAAATTTTAAATAAGATTCAAAACTAATTAGAATATTTTATGGCAATAAAAAAAATAATTGATTTAAGAGAAAACTATTTTAAAGGTATCCTTTCATTTGAAAAGATGTTATGAGGGTGACATTTTCTTCCGTTATACATAACTTACCGACCCTGTACCTATTATTTAGAACCATATATTTTAGGATTTCTATTTTACTTTAACTATTATATGGCAACTCTATTTTTACATATATTTTCTTTTTTATTTTAAAGAATCTTGTTTATATCCAGGTGTGATAGTGACACAACAGTGTCCTCTATTGGTTCAAATAGAGTTGAGTTACTTGAATTTGGGTTAGCATTACAAAGGAGGATGTTTTTGAGGTTGTTTGTTGTTAGATCAGGGTCAACCTTGAGCCTAGATTTTTGTCTCTTTATTGCATATGAAAATGAGTCTATCCTACATGGATTTCTAGTTCAAAATGTTATCTTTTCATATTATCAAGCCATGCATGCATTGGAGTCGTCTACAAAGAGTTATGCCAGTCTTAATTTTAATGAATACTAGGTGTTTGTGCTTTCTAGAGTAAAAAAATGAGTTATTATTATTTATTGTCTAGAATTTTGCTAAATTCAATTATTAGGTCTGATTTATGTTATTTTGGTGTTTCCTACAATTGAAGGAATGCTCCAAGTATATAATTATGATTTAGACCATGTATTGGGATCTTTTGGAAAATTTTAAAAAAAAGTTTTTTGACTTGGTCGATTAGAATCTATCAAGTTTTGTATCTCATTTGTGAGTAGACTTATTTCCTTCACTCTATATCTCTAAAGTGGTGATTTGATATGTATCTTTAGATTGGTGAGTTATTTGCATTTATATCTCTTTGATTCAAAACCTAAAATATGATGAGCGAAAAACACTTTCTTTGTATGAGTGGCATTTGTTGTTGGATTTTCATATTATCCCGATATCAAATTGGTATCAGAGTTTTGGTTTTACATTCATGCCTATTTTTGGACAACATGTGTAAGACTTTGAGAGGGACATTCGTGCTCTTGAAATGGATGAACTGAGAAGGCAAATCCAGCAACTTCATGAGCATCTTAAATGATATGAGAATCGAGATGATAATGATAAGAACAATATTGAAATTGGCTCTTCTAGTAACAATAATGATGATGTTAATCCTTTCCTACACAAACCTCGCCATGAATTAGATAATAATAGTTCTTTATCTCAATACCCAAAAAGAAGAAATAAAAGACCTTATCAAGAATGTGATGTCAGAGTTGAAATTCTTGAATTTGAAGGGAACATTTATCCTGATGAGCTCATTAATTAGCTCCAAACCATGGAGAGGATTTTTTATTTCAAAAAGTTTCTTTAAGATGGAAAAGTAAAGTTGGTGGTTCTAAAACTCAGAAATATGCTTCCTTGTGGTGGGATAATCTTGAGAAGCAAAGAGCCTGTGAGGGCAGAAGCAATATCTAGTCTTAAAGGAAGATGAAAAGGGAGTTTAAGATGAGATTCTTACATGAATATTATAGATAATAGACTTTTCTGAAGTTTCATAACCAAAGGCAATCTAGTCTGACCATAGAGGAGTATACAATTGAGTTTGAATTACCCAAGCTAAAGTATGATATTATTGAGCCTGTAGAGCAAACAATAGTGACACGATCAAAGAGTTGATGTGTTATCCCATGTGCAGGAGTGTCTAAATAATAAATAACTCGGCATGACCAAAGTCGAACCACAGGGAGGTGAACTATATAGAATTATAAATAAAAGAAAAGAATTGAAGAGAGCTTTGAGATGTGATAATGATGTAAGGATTTCAACAAAGATAAAACAATTGTCAAGGTTAGAGGGTCCACTAATGGTATTTCAAATAAGTATAGTACAAACTCTTTTTATTACTTGACTGGAAACCACACACAAAAGAGGTTCCACTCGGATTATAAATTGGTAACATGATTACATTAATTATCTTATTCGAATAATATCAATACTTGTAAATATTATCAGGTATTCATGGTGATAACTTATGTTAACAACAAATCAAGTTTCTTTGATAGCACGGGTGTCGGTTATACCATACAGTTGGGCTATGAAAGTGCTAGTATTTGTTGTACCAAGGGTTATTCAACACAAATCTAGATTAACCATTTAACAAGCAAGGTATAAAGAGTGAGTAAGATAAGAAATATAAAACATGTTAGTATCAAACATTAAAGTCCATGTTGAGTTTATACTATACTTATTCTTACACCATTAGTGTAACCTTTTCACCTTGACATAATAAACTTAGCTAGACATTATAAATAAAAGAAACATAGATAAACAAGAGGAGAAATGAAAAGCATAAACAAGATATTAATGAAAGCAAAACTTAAGCATTACAAAAATATAAAGAGAGAGAGAGGAAGAACAAGATCTTGATCTGAAAACCAAGATTCTAAATGCATGGCAAATGCCTCCTTTTATAGGCCAAAATTCAAAACTATTGATTTGATGACTAATTGTTTAGTGGGTGGCCACCTCTTGACTTGGCAACCATTCTTATCTTCTTATCTGTAGAAAATGTCATTGCTAACATCAGAATTTGAACAGATAGTCTTCACGAAAGTTCTGGGGAATTGTCTCAGCTTTCTAACAGAATAAGAATAAGGTCATATAGACTTCTAGAACTCGAGATATGGGCTGAACATTGAACAGTGTCTAGGCTGCAGGACAGATTGCGATTACTCTATTGTTGCTACAATTTGAACTTGAAAACGATCCTTTTGAATCTTGGACTCTTCATGAAAGTTTTAGGCCTGTGTCTTAGCTTTCTATCCATATAAACCAGACCTAAATCCAAGTTCTACAACTCCAATTATGATCCAATAACCGAATGGTGTTCCAATTTGAATTCAACCAGCATTTCTTTTCTAAGGTTAGCCCTCTCTTTGTCTTCTCAATTTCAGTGGTTAAACTCATCAATCAATCCTTTGATTTATGTGATAGGCCTGCATTTAAAATGAACATTTACCATAAATTAAAAGTGTCTTAAATTATCAGACTTATTATTATAAAACATGCTCTAGTTAAGGAGTTATTAATACTTTAAGTGCAAAATGATGATGTAAAACCTTGATAAAAATACATTTTTAAGTACTAATCACACCCCCCAACCAGCTTATTACTAGTCTCTAGTAATCAAAGCATTAAAATAGAAAAATAATTTGCAAGTTCCACAAAGCAAGGCATTCATCATTCAACTTCCATCAATCTATCCAAATAAACAAACTCTCATTAAATTTATATAACTGCTTCATATTATTGAAATAAGATATGAATAAACCTTCTTTTTATGTGCTCAATGTATGAAAACATAGATGATGGGGCTTTTATTGGCAGAAAATAACATTATGTTCTAATGTTTTTCTAAGGTTAACTTTCTTGGGTTGGGATTATTATCTTTTTTTTCTTTTTTTTAAATATCTATACATATAACTTAAAACACAATACATTTTTAACCCATGTAACGAGCTTTCGGCTAATGACTCCTAGACCAGTTGGTCTTAGGGCATTAGGTGTTGAGACACCCCTATGAGCTTAGTAACTTGGGTTGCAAATACTGATACGTAGATAGTGCAATGTTTGATTCTCTTAAGCTTTTCTCCTTCACCCATGTAACAAACACTAGGCCAATAGCTTCCATGTTAGTTGACTTTAGGGTATTAAGTGTTAAAACACCCATTTGGGCTTAATAACTTAGGTTAGGGAGGCTACGAAACCAAACTTATTTACATTTTTATTATCATCAATATTTTGTTTTTCAGTTTTTTTTACAAATTATATATTATCTCTTTCCCTTAGTTGTTACCTTTAACAAAAGAACATAAATAATGTAATAATCCAATATGCAACCCACAATCATATGTTAAAGTGTGTGTGTGTGTGTGTGTGTGTGTGAAAAATGAAGGTTTAAGAATACTTGTTAAATGAGTATATGAGCAGAATCAAGTGATAACAATGCGATTCAAGAGTCAATAAAATTCCTCCTTACTCTGTCATCCTAATAAAAGTTTTGTCAAATGGTTTTAATAATAGCAAAACACAGTTAGTTAATTTTTTTTTAATATCAACTACTACTCTCTCCTCTCAACCAAAACGAGACATTGTCCTCAATGTTCTAAAGTAGAAAGATAGAGTATAGAAGACATCACCTGAAACAGCGAACACTAACAAACCTGAAACACTTCAACAAATATAAGAAATAACAAAACAAAAATATTATGCTAAAAGACACAAATTTTTACAAACTAAAACTCAAATTGTAGTTGTGATTATGGCTCACATCTTCCCTTGGTTTTACGTCCAATAACAGCTTAAATGCCCTCTATGGGTCGGGAATAGGCTTCCCATCCAGTTTTTTAAAAAACTGGCAAACATGGTCTTTTATAGTCAGATTCCCAAGAGTATGCTAAGCATGTTTTTTTTTTAAATGGGGTCGTAAGTCATGAAATGCACAGTGCACATTGCCACTAAGATATGTCCTAAAAGTCAATAGAAGATTATTTAAAGACTCTTTATCTTTTGAAATAAATCCTGACTTTTGATAATTTTCACAAGCTTTACAGAACACATGTGTGTCTTCGAACATGGTGGGCCAATAAAATTCAAAATGTAAGATTTTTACAGTCGTCTTCTTTGATGAGAAATGACCCCACAGGCCTCAGAATGACAAAAATTAATGACACTACTTTCCTTATTGTCCAAAATGCATCTTCAAAATATTAGATCAGGACAATATTCGAATAAGTAAAGGCCATCCCAATAAAAATTCTGTACTTCGTTCAAAAACTTTCTTTTGTCTTGGGTACTCTAATGAGCTAGCAAATCTCCTGTTGTAAGAAAATTGACAAAATTAGCAAACCAAAGCATTGGACTAAGAGAAAGTAAGGATTTGTCAGGAAAGTAATCATCGATTGGTGGGATGTCAAATGTCGAATCTATTATCAATTTTAACAAATGATCTGTGACAACATTATCGGTGCCTTTCTTGTCCTTGATTTCTTCCTGAGAATAAATCATTTGCAATTCTTCAGATTCATCAAACTTAGTTTTACTCAAGGTAGATTCAAATTGATCATAAACTAATTCTTCAATAAGATCCACTTCCTGTAAATCATTATCATCTCCAAGTTGCTTGCAAATGTTGAAAATATTCATCTTTAATGTCATGTTTCCAAAAGATAGCTTCATCAGTCCATTCCTACAATTAATCAATGCATTAGAAGTTGTAAGAAACAGACGTCCTAAAATAACAGGAATTGGATTACATGCTTCAACATGTTGTGTATCTAAGACAATAAAATCCACAAGATAAATGAATTTATCAACTTGTATTAACACATCCTTAACTATTCCTCTAGGCACTTTTACAGATCTATCAGCAAGTAAAAGAGTTACAGAAGTTGGTTTTAACTCACCAAGATTGAGACTTTAAAAAACCGAATATGGAAGTAAATTCACACTAGCTCCAAGATCAAGTAGAGCTCTTTTAATTTTATGTTCTCCAATAAAGCAAGAAATTATAGGGCAATCAGGGTCTTTATATTTCAAAGTATTATTGTTTTGAAGAATGACACCTACTTGTTCAACTAAAAAGGCTTTTTTTTCACATTCAGTTTTCTCTTCACGGTGCACAAGTGTTTCAAAAATTTATCATAAGAAGGTAAATGTTTTATAGCATCCAACAAAGGTATATTGATCATTACCTATTTGAAAGTCTCAAAGATTTTAGAGTTGTGATTGACTTTTCTTTGTTTGGTCATGGCATGAGAAAATGGAAGTGCTAGCGGGGAATCAGTCTTTTCTATGCAATGTTCAGATTCAACCCTTTCCTTACCCTCAGAGATTAACTCATCATCTTTCTCAAAAGGTTCAAGAGTGGGTTTTTCAATAACCTTAACACTGCGGAGAGTGATGACTGATTTGACTTGATCCATGTGTTGGCTTCCAGAACTACTTGCATTTGCATTGTTTTACCCCTTGGGATTTTGCTGTGGTTGAGATGGAAACTTACCTTTCTCTTGAAAACTGAGAGCAGATGTGAACTTTGCAAGAGTATCTTTAAAATCTGTCATGCTTTGAGCAAGTTGAGTGTTGATTGTCTGTTACTTTTCAATGAATGCATGCAATGTTTCCTCAAGATTTTTTTCTAGAAGGTGAAGCATAAGGAGGTGCATATCCATGAGAATTTTGGAAATTATAGTGTGCTTGAAATGGTGGTTCTGAAGTTTGTGCATTATTGTTATCACTCTTCCAACTAAAATTTAGGTGATTTCTCCAACCAGGGTTATACGTTTACAAGTATGGGTTATGATTGGGCGTTTGAAAACTGTTTAAAGCATGGGCTTGTTCATGGAGGCATTCCTTGAAAGAAGACAAAGTTGGACAGTTATTGGTTGAGTGTTCATTGGTTTCACAGATTTGACACACAGTGTCTTGAACATATTTTAATTGACCACTCTTTTTCAATTCTAGTGCCTCGACTTTTCTAGCTAAAAATGCAAACTTGGCTTGGAGGTCATTATCTTCCCTAAGGTTGTACATTCCTCCACTAGATATATGAGGTTTAGTTTTACTTGATGCCTCACAAGTGCTTGTAGTGTCCCAATTTTGAGCATTTTCAGCTAGCAAGTCTAGGTACTCCATTGCTTTATTAGAGTCTTTATCTTCAAAAGTTCCATTACACATCAATTCCACCATTTGCCTACCTTTAGGTGTTAACCCTTCATAAAAATATGAAACCAATCTCCATATTTCAAAACCATGATGAGGGCAAGTATGAAGTAAGTCTCGATACCTATCCCAACATTGGTAAAATGTTTCTCCTAGTTTTTAAGTGAAAGTGGTGATTTGTCTTTTGAAAGAGTTTATTCTATAAGAAGGGAAAAACTTCTTTAAAAATTGTTGTTGCATTTCATCTCAAATACGAATGGATCATTGTCTCAAATTTTATAGCCATGTTTTAGCTTTATCTTTTAATGAAAAAGGAAAAAGCTTTAATCCGATGGTGTTCATGCTACAATTTCAGTCATTATAGGTGTTACAGACCTCCTCAAATTCTCTTAAATGCAAGTATGGATTTTCTAGATCTATGCCATGAAAAAAGGTAAAAGTTGAATAATAACTAGCTTAAAATTGAAGTGAAATGCATCAAGAGGGAAAACTATACATATGGGTACACTTATTCTTGTAGGATTCATGTGGTATTTAAGTGTTCTAACTCGATTATTCTCATTATGAAGCGACTGGTTATGTTCTTCGACCATATTTTCTGAAAATGAAGAGGATACCCTACAAAGTCCACCACTTAATGTACGTGAGCAAACTCTCATACACGTGTAGAAAGAGAAAAAAAAGGAAGAAAAGAAAAAAAACAAAAGTTAGATACAAGAAAAGTGAAAGTAGAAAATAAAATAAATATTATAATTTATACAGGAATTTACCTCCCCGGCAACGACGCCGAAAACTTTACACGATCAAAGAGTTGATGTCTTATCCCAAGTGCAGGAGTGTCCAAGTAATAAATAACCTGGCAAGACCGGGATCGAACCACGGAGAGGTGAACTATATAGAATTATAAATAAAAGAAAGATTTGAAGAAAGCTTGAGATGTGACAATGATGTAAGGATTTAAACAAAAATAAAATAATTGTCAAGGTTAGAGGATCCACTAATGGTATTTCAAATAAGTATAGTATAAACTCTTTTTATTACTTGACTGGAAACCACACACAAAGGAGGTTCCACTCAGATTATAAATTGGTAACATGATTAGATTAATTATCTTATTCGAATAATGTCAATACTTGTAAATATTATAAAGTATTCAGGGTGATAACTTATGTTAACAACAAATCAAGTTCCTTTCACATCACGAGTGTCGGTTATACCATACAATTGGGCTATGAAAGTGCCAAGTATTTGTTGTACCAAGGGTTGTTCAATACAAATCTAAATTAACCATTTAACAAGCAAGGTATGAAGAGTGAGTAAGATAATAAATATAAAACATGTTAGTATCAAACATTAAAATCCATGTTGAGTTTATACTATACTTATTCTTACACCATTAGTGTAACCTTTTCACCTTGACATAATAAACTTAGCTAAACATTATGAATAAAAGAAACATAGATAAACAAGAGGAGAACATGATTATATAAGTATAATAAAGGAAATGAAAGGCATAAACAAGAGATTAATGAAAACAAAACTTAAGCATTACAAAAATATAAAGAGAGAGAGGAATGACATGATCTTGATCTAAAAATTAAGATGCCTAAATTCATAGCAAATGCCTCCTTTTATAGGCCAAAATTCAAAACTATTGATTTGATGACTAATTGTTTAGTGGATAGCCACCTCTTGACTTCGAAACCATTCTTATCTTTTTATCTGCAGAAAATGTCATTGCTAACATCAGAATTTGAACAGATAATCTTCATAAAAGTTCTGAGGAATTGTCTCAGCTATCCAACAAAATAAGAATGAGGTCATTTGGACTTCTAGAACTCGAGATATGGGCTGAACACTAAACAGTGTTTGGACTGCAGGACAGATTCCGACTACTCCGTTGTTGCTATAATTTGAACTCGAAAATGATCCTTTTGAATCTTGGACTCCCATGAAAGTTTTAGGCTTATGTGTTAGATTTCTATCCATATAAACCAGACCTAAATCCAAGTTCTACAGCTCTAGTTATGATCCAATAACTGAATGGTGTTCCAATTTGAATTCAACCAGCATTTCTTTTCTAAGTTTAGCCCTCTATTTGTCTTCTCAATTTGAGTGGTTAAACTCATCAATCAATCCTTTGATTTATGTGATATGCCTGCATTTAAAATGAACATTTATCATAAATTAAAGGTGTCTTATATTATCAAACTTGTTATTATAAAGCATGCTCTAGTTAAGGAGTTATTGATACTTCAAGTGCAAAATGATAATATAAAACCTTGATAAAAATAAACTTTTAAGTACTAATCAAATAGCCTGATACTTGGGTGGGTTAAAGGAATAAGTTTCTAATGTGGTTTAGTTATAGCCTTATTAGGCATTTAATGATGTTAGGAAACGTGCTTTGAATATGGAAAAACAACAAAAGAATGTTAGAAAGACTGGATGGAAATAAACATCTAAGAAGGGTTCTTCCACCTAGGGTAGTACTTCATTCTCCAAGGGAATTTTGGTAGAAAAACCTCTATTGTTAAGGCTATTAAGAAGAGTAGTGTAAGACCTGATTCCAAAACAGCAGGTTCTTCAAGCATTAATTCAAAGAAGTGTTTCAGGTGTTAAGGGTATGGACATATTGCTTCTAATTGTCCAAACCATAAAATTATTATTATTATTATAGAGGAAGAAGCAATTAGTGAAGAGGATTTTCTAAATGAATCAAATCAAGAAGGTGAAGTGACTTATATTGATCAAGGAGAATTACTTACGTTCAAAGAAGTTTGAGCGTTGTTCATGATGAGAGTGAAAATTGGGTTCGTTACAACATTTTTTTCACCTGTTGTAGTGCAAATAAGAAAGTTTATAATGTAATCATTGATAATGATGCTTATGCCAATATTGTATTTATTGATATGGTGAACAATTTGCAATTCAAGATTGTAGCACACCCTCAACCTTACAAATTGAGGTGGCTGAAGCAGAAGCATGAAAAGAAGGTGAAAAATAGATGTCATGTTTTATTTTCCATTGGAAAAAGGTATTTGGATCAGATTTGGTGTGATGTAATAAATATGGATGCATTTCATTTATTGCTTGGTTGTCCATGGCAATATGATAGGAAAGTTCAGCATAATAGTTTTAGAAATATTTATTCCTTTGTAAAAGATGGGGTAAAGGTTATTTTAGGTCCCTCCAAGGCATAACTTATTTTCAAATCTTCTATAGGAGCAAAAACACTTTTGATTGCTTGTACTCAAATGGAAAAGATTGTTAATGATGTGAATTAGTTTATACTCTTTTTTTAGGAAAATATTGAAATAAATAAGTTGCTTCCAGAAGTGCAACCTTTGCGTGATGAATTTTTTGATGTAGTTCTTGAAGAAATATCACCTTACCTTCCTCCCAAGAGGGATATTTAGCATTGTATTGACTTCATTATAAGTGATATGCTTCCAATCATGGTAGCCTATCAAATGAGTCCAACCAAGCATGCAAAGTTACAAAGGTAGGTTAATTGGTTAATTTTAGAGGGCTTGGTAAGGAAAAGTAAAAGTTCATATCATGTACCTGCTTTTCTTGTTCCAAATAAGCATGGATTGTGGAGAATATGAATTGATATTCAGGTGGTGAACAAATTCACTATCAGCTACCGATTTCCTTTTCCCCAGCTAAATGACTTACTATATCAACTTCATGGTTTTACTATCATTTCAAATATTGATCTTAGAAGCAGCTACCATTAGATCTGAATGAGAGTTGGTGAATGGAATACACCTTTTAAAACTATAGATGGTTTTTATGAATGGATGCTTATGCCATTTGGCCTCTTAAATGCTCCTAGCACTTTCATGTGTGTTCCACCTGGATATTGCGGCGACCGATTAAAAAAAAAAACAGATATCTGGCATCTTGTTCTTTAGGAGAATGTGTCTTAATTCAAGGAGTCATCACCTAGTATTATGGTCTCTAACAACAGTAACTGGTCAACAAAGATTCTATGGTACGGGACTGGTTATGCGAAAGGAAAGATATTATCACCCCTTAAGTGTTCCACTTGAGGTAGGTTGCATTGTTTTTTGTCTAAATTGCTAAGAATTTGTTCTCTTTTTTTTTTTTTTGTTCTTCCTATCATGTTCCCAACTCTGGTGTCATTGAACAATTCCTACTAATATTTTCAACTCTATCGTTGGTAAATATTGCACAAACCCAAAAAAATACGATATTCCCGACTATAGCATCAATGAATAATTTCGCAAAAAAATGAATTTGAAGAATTTTTCTATGCCATTTTCTTTTGGCTTACCCTTTATTATATATATATATATATATATATATATATATATATATAGTGGCCCTTTTTAGACTGAAATAAAAGAAATGTTGCACAATAGATTTTGCATTTAACAGTAGAGCACATAACAAAAAAAATACAAAACACCAAAAAACAAAAAGTGTAAGAGGCCCACAAATAAATCAACGAAGATCCCAAAATAATTTTGAAATTTTCTAATGTAAAAAAGGGGCTCATTTGGTCAGATATCAAACTAGAATAGGCATAAAAATTATGGAGGTGTGTTTTGCCAAACATACCCTTAGCAAATATGGACTGGGCTAGCTGGGCCTGAGGCCCAGACCCGACCCACTCTTCTTTCTCTTCTTTTTTTACTGGGCTGGATCTAACCCAGCCGTATGGGCTGGGCCGGATGCAACCAACCTGGCCCAGTTACTGGTTCAACGAGTAACTCGGCTAAGTCATATGTAGGCGTGCATGAATTGTCCACGCGCTTCTGGCACAGTATCTGTGTAATTAAACTGCAAGAGAGGGAAAACAATGAAAGTTTATCTATTTTCGTAGTTTGTTGCTGGAGTTTTACTCTAAGAATGGTGTGGATGCTCGTTGCTGGGGTTCTCCTTCTGTTTTCAGTTTCTTCCACTTTGTTTGTTTTTTTCTTGTCTTTCTGCCCCTTTTCCTTCTGTTTTCTATTTCTTCCACTTTGCTTGTTTTTCTCTTGTCTTTCTGCCCCTTTTAGTTCTCTCTCTCCCTCTCTCATCTTCTCTTCTCCGTGTTTTGTCCCCTGCAATATTTTTTTTCCCTTTTTTTCTGTGAATTCTCTGGGCTTTTATAGGCATCCCCTCTTGCTTCTTATCTACCCTTGATAAGGATGAAATTTCAGGTGTTTGTGTTTTGGGCGAATCAGGACACCAACAGTCCTACCATAGCTGGCTTGTTGGTGATGGTTTCCTCGACGTTATTGGCACATTGTGGCAGTGAAGGACACGGAGATGAACTGATAAGCTATTAATGGAAGTCATGGGCATTGCAATGTGTCTAGAGGCCTATATTTTTTTGTTTTTTCGCAAGGAGCTTTCCTCAATTTTTCAGAGGAGGAAGACAGTGAACAGAAATGATAAACGATTCTATTTCTAGACTAGGGCAGCTGTATTTAAACCCCTATATTGCAGCGCCTTTTACAAATCAGTCATTGGACTTTAATCTCTTGTAATTTTACACTAGATCAACCCTGAATTTTAATAATTCATCAATTGAGCCCCTTGATTTCATTAATTAAACTAATTCCAAGCTCAATTAAGTTTTCAAACTTATCAATTCTTCAATTTAAACCCTTGACATCATTAATTTAAACCAAATCAAAGTTTAATTTAAGTCCTTAATCTTATCAAATCTTCACTTAAGCTGAAGGTTTTATTAATTAAACTAATCCAAAGTTTAATTAATTTCTCAATCTTATCAAATCTTCCAAATTCTAGCCATATTGAACCCTAAATTTATAATTGCACCTTGATTAAAACCTCAAGATTTCCAACTTGTGTTGTCTTGACCCAAACCTTAATTTTTCAGTCATTTTATTTTTTTTATTTTTCATTTTTTTTGAATTTTATGTTGTCAAAAATTGAGTTATGACAGTTACCCTACTTTACAATACTTACGATGCAAAGGTATTGGAAAATTTATTTTCCTTTGACTTTGTATAGTAAGTTTTGTAAAGAAAAATAAGCGTGAAAACCCTTCCTTTTTTTAAAAAATAGTTTTATTATAATAGGTGACCTACCCAGTTGAAAAAAATACGAGAGAGAATTTTTTTTTTTTTAAAGAGTCTCACTGTAATGGGTGACCTACTCGGATGGAAAAATATACAAAGAAAAGGTCTCATTGTAATGGGTGGCTTACCCAGATGGAAAAATAAAAAGAAAGGGTCTCATTGTAATGGGTTGTCCACGTAAAAAAAATACAAAGAAAGGGTCTCATTGTAACGAATGACCTACCCAAGTGGAAAAATAAAAAGAAAGGGTCTCATTGTAATGGGTGACTTACCCAAATGGAAAAAAAAAAAAAGAAATAGTCTCATTATAATGGATGACCTATAAAGGTGGAAAAATACAAGGAAAGGGTCTCATTGTAATGGGTGACCTACCCATGTGAAAAAATACACAGAAATGGTCTCATTGTAATAGGTGACTTGCCTAGGAGAAAAAAGAATGCAAAGAATTTCTCAAGTGGTCTACTTGTTACAGGCGACATGCCTGATGGTGAAAAAAAAAAGAATGCGAAGAATTTTGCAAGTGGTCTATTTATTCCAGGCGACCTGCCTGATGGTGAGAAAAATACGAAGATTTTTTAAAAAAAATACAAAGATTTTTCAGAAATGGCCTTATTGTGATGGGTGACCTACCCAAATGGAGATGAAAAGTCTTAAAAAGACGTCATGATAGGGCTTGAAGGGGCATTATCCAGGAGATATAAGCTCAAAGGCGCACTAAAAAAAAGATAGGGTTAGAAAACGCACTACCTTAGATGGTCAAGGGCTCGAAGGCGCACTTAAAAGGAGATAGGGTTAAAAAACGCACTACTTTAGATGATTAAGGGCTTGAAGGCTCACTTAAAAGGAGGTAGGGTAGAAAAAGCACTACCTTATATGGTCAAGGGATCGAAGGCACTTAAAAGGAGGTAGGGTAGAAAAAGCACTACCTTAGATGATCAAGGGCTCCAAGGCGCACTTGAAAAGAGATAGGGTTAAAAAACGCACTACCTTAGATGGTCAAGGGCTCGAAGGCGCACTTAAAAGGAGGTAGGGTTAGAAAATGCACTATCTTAGAGATGGAAAATGAAAAGGTGGAGAAATACAAAGATTCTTCAAGTTGCTTAATTCTCATGGGCAGCCTGCCCAAGTCAAACATTTCTCAAAAGTGTGAAATTTTCACAAGCATCTT
>Ga0325402_1000540_pt1 | contig 26949 bp, 7 predicted proteins | sample PopdelMetagenome_22_FD_207212 | JGI IMG/M metagenome (GOLD analysis project Ga0325402, IMG submission 207212) | Populus deltoides microbial communities from Bellville, Georgia, United States - Xylem-PdKOR-R3 | ecosystem: Host-associated > Plants > Phyllosphere > Stem > Wood/Secondary xylem... | reverse complement strand
TTGAATTGAAGGATGAAATTGAAAGCCAATAAAACTTTAACAAAAACGCTAAGGAAAAAATTGAATTTTAAAAGAATAAGGATTAAAATGAAAAAATAACATATGTATAATTATAATTGAAAAACTAAATTGAAAACAAATAAAACTTTTATAAAAGAAATAAGAATGAAAATAAAAAATCAAAAGATTAAGAACTAAAATTAAAATACTAAAACCAAAGAAGATAATAGCAAACTTTTACCGGATGAGAGAGAAAATAAAAAAAAAACAAAAAATAAAATAACCATCAGCGACAAATCACCTCTCATCTACTATTACATGTCACACCAGAAAAAAAAAAAAAAAAAAGAACACGGGATGCTTTAAAAAACAAAACAAAAGGTTAGGATATACCATAGGATGACATTGCCTTCTAAGCTAATTTCTAGCAAAACATTATTTGTCGAATTATCATCTAAATCTATTTCATAAGTATAAATTCTCAAATGCAAATTTAGATTTAACTTAAGTTTTTTTTTTTTGTTTTAAAACCTTTGAAATCCAAAATTTACAAGGAGGGTAAAATTGAGCTTGGAAGCCTGTTTTGTTCAATTTTAGACCTTTAGGGATTATCATGTGCCCCAACCCAATTAGAAAGATTTTTGAATGAATTGTTTGTCCTCATGTCAATCTCAGAAATAATGGAGCAATAAAGACAACAACAAATCATTACACCACTCCATAATATTAGAGAGAAATTAATAAAATAATTATAAAATTAATAAATATCAAAATCCTAAAATTATCAATCACTTTTTTATAATTACAAAAATTCATAACCTTTCAAATTTTTAATACACACACACTTCAAATTCATGTTTAAAAAAAATTAAAAAAAGGTAATTGTTTTCAATTCTAATTTCATCAAGTCTAGCTATACTGAACCTAAATAATTATTGGTTTGGTGAGTATAAATGTATGTGACTTTGATGAGATATTAGATTTAATATTTTTAAGTTTAATTATGAATTGACCCTAAATATACGTGGGTCTGGTGAGATGTCAGATCTAACATCCATGAGTTTAGCTACTTGTTAAACCCAAATACATCTTATTAGGCCTAATATTTTCTAGTTAAGCTATGTACTGAACCTAAATATATATTAGTTTGACAAGCTATCAGACCTATCACCATTGAATTTGGATCATTCCAAGCCCAAATGTATATGAAATTGATAATTTTTATAGGTCTTATATTAGGTCATGATAATTTATTTGTTTATTCTTATATTTTTTAATATAAAATGTTAAAAGTCAAGAATAATATATCTATTTCTCTTTATTGCTATCTAAAAATAATAATGTTTCAACTTCTTCATTCAAGAAATATGACAAAGTTTGGAGGCTATGTATACTATTTTAACCACCTATGTAATAGATTTACAATTTCTCTTATTTTTCAAGTATTCATACTTATCATATACAATTAAAAACAATATTATTGTTCTTAGAATTTAAAATTTATTTTTTTATTTATTATAATTTCTTATTAAAAGTCACTGATTTTATTATTGGATGGTTCCTAAATCCTATTAAAAAAATTGTTTTGCAGATGTTAGGTTTTTTATAATTTCATGAATTTTAAAGAAGAAAATATTGAGATAAACATATTATCTAAATACTAAAAAATTATTTATGAGAATGTCAGATTTTGGAAAATGGAGTAATTCTTAATTATATCTCGGAAGCTCGCTTCAAATAAGAAGAATACACTACAGAGACTTTAAAGTTTAAACTCCCTGGATAGTCTATCAGCTGCCTCAAACATACAAGGTTAAGAAAATAACTCCAGCATTAGAACAAGAAATGCTGGAAATTCTTCCGTCAACATTCCACGCCGTCTCGCCGTGACGCAGCACAATAATCTCAGTACATGTATCAGAACTGTACTAAAAAGAAAACTTAGTTTAATCAATTTAATTAATTGAAAGAGAGAGTGAAAAAGATGATGGTGAATGTGCCTGGAATTTAAGTCGGGCATCCATGGAAATAAGGGAGACGTTTTGAGAATAAGCTGTGCCTATGATGGGACAATGCCTTGATTAAGACACATTAGATCAAGATATTATCGGAATCCATACTCTTTCTTTCTTAACAGTAAAGGATGAGATAAGCTTCAAATTTCTTTGCATCCATGATCTTGAATATTCCATATTCCACCATGAATGTGATGGGGAAAACTTGATCCAATCCTAAAAGGCCAAGTTGAACCAGAAGATACCAAATGAATTGCATAACATGATAGTATACTTGCTTGCTTTCAATTTAATGGGAGATAAAAATGCATTTTCGAACAAAAATTATTTTAAAGAAACAACTGTTATTATACTTTTAAATACTTTGAAAATGCAAAAAAAAGATCATTTCTGTCGAAGCACACAGCACATTTGTTGTCGATAGTAACATAGCAAATCCAATCAGTTACCTAGCTAAACCTACACCACAAAAGCATGGAATACAAGGAGCGATAATGGTAAAGAAGCAAGTAATGTTGCAGAGCAGGTGTAACTTGGTAATAATGCACATAACATTGCAGTCATTGGCACAAAATGTCAACTCTTACCTGCTCCTGCCGAACGACTCGCATGCAAATTCAGCAGACAGGACATTTCCTCCCTCGATGACCGGCAAGAACAAAGAAAACATGCCTAGGAATTTTAATCGATCTTATCTTGTTCATGAAACACCTAAGTTGTTTTAGAATAACGACAGTGATACCTATACCAACATCATCATTGATGAGATTGAATTTAAACATCAGAAGCAATAATATATGAGCATACATTACTTTGAAAAGCCCGAAACACAGTAGCTTGTCAAAGAAAAAGAAATGGAGGCATATGAAGAAGGGAGAGAGAGTCCCAAGCACAAGACAAGAGATTCAGAGGAGTGCCATGGTGATATAATTCTGGGGAAGATGGAAGAATTGACGAAGATGAAGGAAGAACTGCAGAAAGCAAAAGATGAGGCTATGCAATCATGGTTAGATTCCAGGCCTCTCATCGATGAGCTTGAAAAACTACAATCAGGTCTTGCGAGTGCTAAAAACCGAGCGTCTATGTCTAACATTGTGATCTCGGAGCTTGAATCACAGCTTGAGGCCACCAATGCAGACACCCGATCCAAAATGGAAGAAGAAATCAAGGTCGCAAATATGACCAATGAAATAACTCAGGCTATGGATCATTTGCGTGAAGAATTCAAAAGAATCAAGCTGGAAACAGATGAAGAGCGCAGACAGAGATCAAAACTGAAACAGGTCCTGAGGCTGAGGAGGCAGACTCTACGAAAGTTGCAACTAACACTTCGAGCAGTACAGATAGAATCAGAAGCTTTTGGAGAATCAGCAGCAGCAGCACTTGGGCACATCAAGAGTTGGGAATCAGAGAATAGCACTGTTCAACTCAGCCAAGAAGAGTATCTTTCCTTGAAGCGAAGAGCCAAAGAAAGGACATCACTTTCTGACTGGCGGATTTCTGTGTCCACGGAACAGAAGTTAGCAGCTGAAGAAAGCCGAAAGTTAGCGTCAAGAAGATGGAAAGAAATTCTCTCTGAAAAGAACTTGTCATGGAGAAGGAGAATGGAAGATGGAAAGACAAGGGAAGATGGATGCACCATTAAAGAGGAGGAGGAGGAAGATTCAAGGTCCAAGAAAGTGAAAAGATCAGGAAATGCTTTTCCTAAAGCCCGACCAAAAGCAATTTCTAAATCCAACTCGACTACTCCACCACAAAAAATGAGAGGATCAGCGAGGAAAAGAAATAAAAAGCTACAGAAGAAAAAGAAACTATCCATTTTACAACAAGTAAGGCGTTTTCTAGTACGAAGCATGAGAAAACTCTTTGGATGACTTCAGATGGCTATGTGAAGTGGCCAATTACCAGTTTCAGGCAAGAAACAATAAAATGTAACAACTCTGGCTTGAGAAGCTGAAGTTTTTCTAATCTTCTCCATGACTCTAAAATCTCAATATCTGCAGCTTTAAAAAAGATCCATAAAGCCTGAAGAACAGAGAAAAATAAACATATCTCACTCTGTAAGCAAAATCTGAGCACTCCCTTTTCAGTGCCTGACAGGGAAGGAGAGCAATACTTCCTGATTTAGTAATTCAAAGATAGTGGATTCCAGTTCCACATATTTTATAAGCAGAGAGATGGACTCATGCTAGTTGTTTTCATGTTCAAGACTTCAAGTCCCTGTAAGAAGTAAAAGAAAAACAAGAAAGCTAACGATTACTTGATCCATATTTCCAGATTGCAAGCATAAATTCATACAAGTCACGAGGTGCTTGATACCATCATCAACATTAATTCCACTCTGTTTCAGAAGGAGAGCGGATAATCTACTTCAAAGACTAAATTGTAATCTGGTTTAACAAAATGTACCAGTATAAAAGAAAAAAATAAATTTGTAAGACTTTTAAGGGACTAGAAGTTTTGGTTATGTCCCTGTATTGTATTATACGCAGGCAGGCACACACCCATATATATATATATATAACTTGCATCAATTTTAAAAATTCCCTTTTCTCCTAAATCTTCCTAGAATAATTAGTTCATGACCCCCGGCATGGAATTTTTAAAATTGATGCAATTTATTTTAAAACATAAAAACAATGTCCACGGCATGGAATTTTTTTTTTTAAAACCAAAGAATCAATCTTAAACCTTTCAATCTTATATTTTATCTAAGCCTGAGGTTTAAGTTAAATGGGATGGGAGTTACTCCAACATTACATAATTAATTTGGCAGTTTTAAAAATAATTAAAACAACGTGTAAACATTTAATTTGATTTTAACATCTTATAATTTGATCAAAATTGCATTTGCTTATTAATTTTTGAAAAATTAAAATTTATATCTTGAACTTTATATTGCTAACACCTAATATTCTTCTAAAAAAACTCAATAAAAATTATTTAATTATTTACAGGTTTATCATTATTTTTTATTTAATGACTAAAATGCTCTTATATTAAATATTATAAGATGAGATGTAGAAGAATCTTCATAAGTACTTGATGTATTATATTTCTCAAATGAGTATGAAAGTTCTCCACTCCGATTAGCTTCCTCAGTATTGCAGAAAATAAATGCATTAAGTGAGATTGAAAAATTACAGAAAATAAGCATCCTTAATTTTCAACAAGAAAATGTGGAATATATATGCTTCCAAAGACTCAAATAATATTTATATATAATATAAAAAAATATTATTTTTATATGAAAGAGTTATTTACAAATCTACAGTCCTCTGAAGGTATGTTTTTGGGTTAGGGATTGATAGAAGATTAGACGAAAATGATCAAATTAGGGTGGGAGCAAGTGAATGAGAGATTCTTGTCAATGTGTCAAACATACAATTTAAATCATTAACTTTACTAGTTTTAATAATATTTTTTAAAATTATTTTAAATACACTCGAGAAATTAAATATAAATCTAATGTTAAGATGTTTATTTAAGATCATAATAACCCTATAAAAAATAAATCAAATAAATCATAAAATTCAATTTTCAATCATCTCAAGTTAACCCGTTAAAGTCATGATCCAGGTCATAGACCTCATCGGCTTAAGAATATTTTTTGAACTTTTTTTTATTTAATTAAAAAAATAGATGCTCGTAAAATTGAGTACCAATAAAATATCAAGATGTTTGTTTGCAACTGTGAAAAACCTGCAAAAATTAAACTGAAATAAATCATAAAATCTAATTCAAAATTAATCAAATATTGAATGATGAAATTTTTTTAAAAAAATCATGAAGGAATTGAAAAAAAGGGCCAAGTAATCGCACCTATTTGGCCTATCACACTGAGACCTTAAAAAAAAGCCTAGGCATAAAAGCCAGGGCAGGCCAGGTGCCTAGAACCAACTATTTTTTTTTTAAGGTTGGTCAACATATTGTTTAATTTTTTTTAAAAAAAATAATAATAATAGGCAATGTGTCACTAGTTAATCTAGATTTTAATATGCAGTCAATTTTAAAAGGTAAAAAAAATATTTTCACCTATTTTCTTAGCTGAAAAAAACCCATTTATAGTATTAAATTGATTAAAAATTGAAAAATCAACCCAAATCTAATTTTTTTATGTCATATTTATTTTTTATAACACAGAAAGAAAAAAAAAGATCTAAATAGAATTTCTCTTATTAAATGAAACCAATTAATACTAAAAATAGTTGTTTATCAACTTTTTTTCTTTTTCGTTGTAATTTGATGACTTTCTCTCTTATCTTTTAAATTCAAGAGCTAAAATGAAAGAAGAATAAGATTTTAAATCAAACTATTCAGAAACTAACTTTTGATAAAGTCTCAAAAGGAAAAGACAGTAACACAGAAATTCTCTTTTATATATATATATAAAACTAGCTCGTTTTCTCTTTACAAAAAAAAAAAAATTACGTCTTCGGGTTACGTCTTGCACACCATCCTGAGGTTGATCCCATCCCCTCTCCTCTTCGGGTTACGTCTTGCACCCTTACTACATCTGTCGTTAGATCTCCTTTAGTTCTAGAGTCCGCTTCGGAGAAAAAGGATAACATCATCAGCAAAGAAGAGCTGTAGTAAACCAACAATTGTTTTTTAAAATAGACCACAATAAATTAAAAAAAAAATACAACCTTTCAAAATACGTAATTTTATATATAAAAAAAACAAATATGACTCGAATTAATGAGATAACATAATAAAAATATAATTTAGGTGATAAAAGATTAGTTAACCTAGATTAATCCGTAAATCTAGTGGCTCAGATTGTTGTGTGATTGAAATAACTCATATTTTTTTTTAAAAAAGCCACCAAGTCAATTTAAAAAAAAAAACAATATCGAACAATGAAATCAGAAAATAAAATAATTAAAAAAAGAATATAAACTTGTATTAACTTTTCAAACTCGTGATCCGGGTCATTAGATCGGAAGCACTATACACGAAAAAGCTGTGAAACCCAATCCCCGGAAAATCAAATATCGAAAGATAAAATCGAGAAAAAACAATAAAACCAAAGAATCTTAAAAAAATAAAGTAATTAAAAGAATGAGAGTGAAAATTAAAATAAAAAATAATTTAGAGGGCAAGGAAATCTTTTTGAATGGAAGACTAAATTGAAAAGAAAAAAAATCTAACAAAAAAAAAATATATCAAAAGAATGAAAACCAAATTAGAAATAACAATACATCACAGATTAAATTAAAAAAAATAAAACATAAATAAAATGATCAAGATTAAAATTAAAAATCAAAATAATAAAGATAAAAGTTGAAATATCAACAATAAAAAGAACCAACATGTATTTTTTTGGGTAGTGGAGAGAAGAAAAGGAAAAAAAAAATATTGACCATTGATAAATCATCTCATCACTGCTGATATGGACCACATCGAAAGGAAGTGGACGCAACAACATATCCAGCAACATGATGGAAGAGTATTTTATCCTATTGGGAGGCGCTAAATGCACTGCTCAAATGGCACAAGTACCTCCTTTACACTACGACGTTCACTACAAATGCCAATAACTTTGTAGAATTAAATAATATTTAATCAATGTTAAAAGACAATAATGTTCTTGATTATTCTAGTAATTACAAAAAACAAAAAGACCAAAAAACCACTAAACTTATAATTTAAATCTTTTAAATGAAAAAGTATACTTGTTAATTTATTGTACATGAATAAGTGAAAAAACGATCATACCCCAAATAAGTTTTATAAATTTTTGAATTTGAAAGTAGTTACATCATTTTATTTTGCTTAAAAAAACAAAAAATACAATTATGCAACCGAATAATTTTTTAATGACTAACACACCATGTAAAAAGACAAAAATATCCCTAGAACAAATACAATTGTTTTTTTTTGGAAGGCAAAACCATCATCTTATTATTATAGTGAATAATAAACGGAGTCTTGGTGCACAATATCAAATTTATATTATATTATTCTTATATTTGTATCTAAAACTAATATTTATATTACCTATCATTCATATTTATATATCATTCATCATGTTTCGAGTACTGGGAATGACAAACAAAAATTAGTGCAAAATTAGGATCACATGCTGGGAATGACAAACAAAAATCATGCATTTGAAATGAAAATATCCATTGTATAAACTAGACGATTCAATTTGAGTATGTAAAGTAGCAGAGACAAGCTTCGGCCAGTACACAAAGTATAACCAAAAAAACTGAACCATCATTTAGAGCAAAATCAGTGCCTTTCCAATTTGCCTTCTCAAGGGTAAAAATAAGGCCCTCTCCAAAGATCTGGCAGCTTTATATGTCCTCAAAAGAAAACCTGAAAGGGAGAAATTCATTAGAAGATGAGCACAACTAGCAGACAAGTTCCTAGAAAATCCACAATGAGGAAGTGCACAACTTAAGATCTCTTTCTTTAACCCAGGTTTTGGTTCATTCTTATAGCAAACCATCATACCTCAAATATCAACATTAAGAATTTCACAAAAAAATACATTTAGACAATGAGTACAATCCAAATGAATAACTTGGTATTCTTATTTGCGAACTGGGCCATATTACACAACCTATAAGGAAATTAAATAGCCACAGGCGCAGCATCACTACCTGATGATTACGCAGACAGTGACCCGTAAACTGTTGATTATACAACCTCACATGTGAGAAATCAAAAGTGAACAGACCAAGCAACAGGTAATAACCTGTATTACAAAGCAAGAAATAGTAAGCTAACATCAAAATAATTTATAGTAGAGAAAATACAAAGCAAACTACCATTCCAGGTTACCAGCTGAACACACTATTGAAACATTCTAGCATAGGCCCTTTTCTCCTGATCATGCCTATCAGCAATCTGTAGTATTTTCAACAGAACAAACCTTTAGAAGCAGGAAGAAGGAACATATAACGTTTAGAAAAAGAGACAATACAGCAGACAACTTGTTCACCTTCTTCCTAGCACTGGCAAGCTCTTTCTTTATTCCTCCTGAAATACACAAGAAGAACACATTGTAGGGTGAAGGCAGTAATATTTGCATATTCTTAGAATTCACAGTGACCACGAATTCACTTATCTAGTGTAACAATGAAAGAAAAAATGGCAAAAAACACAGCTTGCATTCAACCAACTTTGGTTTTAATAACATTATAAACACAGTCCCTTCAGTAACAATAATACATTAAGAATGGCAAAAGAATCAATTAAAACAAAAAGCCTCATCATTTCCACCACAATGCCAAGTCTTAACACAAAGCTTCTATAAACAGATCTTGAAAATCTTGTTGATAAGCAATAACTAGAATGCCAAACAAAAAGTTATCACTGACCATCATTGGGCTCCAAGTCTAGAGCCTTCTTCAAGCTTGCAACTGCAGCATCTATGTCATTGAGTGCCATATATGCCTGAGATCCACATGAAACCATTAAACAAATATTAGTATACACATCAAGAGGTTCCTAATGCTATTGCTGGGATCTAGCTACGATGCTATAATAAACAGTCTGACAAAAGCATCTGATATATCAGACATGCTAAAACCAACTGTGAGATGATGATATTATTTGAACTAAATCAAGAAATACTTTCTTGTTGAGAAATCTGAGAGCATGAAATTAGAATCAATTAAAATACATATTAATCTAAAAGACAATTTATGATTTTATTACATGTTAAAATGCTGGTTCTTAAAACTGTATATGCTTCAAATAACATCACACTTGCATTCTGTCCAGTTTTTAGCATGCTTCATTTCAATTCTTAATTCATAGTTATGATCCCTAGTTGTTAAATTAGTTCAGATCTACCATTTTGTCTACATTGTTGAGCTTAAACCCTCTTTTCATAGAGAAGAGACAAGGAATTGTGCAATTATCCTAGGAAGTAGCATAATGCAAGTTATCACCGAAAAGGAAAGTGGAAGAAAGAAAATTACAAGTCAAAAAAAGAAAAGAAAAGAAAAGAAAGGACAAGTTAAATTATTTTGGATCCTAACAATGATGTGAAAATTCCAAGGGATGGAAAAAAAGCACGGACCACCTCAGAACAAATCTTTTCATAAAGGGAAGATACAAACCTGGCCTTGGCGGAAAAAAGCTTTTGCATTGTCTTCTCCATCACGCATGGCAAAGTCTGTGTCCAATAATGCTCCTTTAATATCTCCAAGCTTCAGTTTACAAGCCTAAGGCAAAAATGTACGATAATCAAGGATGCAAATAAAAAAGGAGAACATTGCAGATGAATGACAAAAAAAGAAAGAAGGAAAGCTACATGTATTAAAAACAAGAATCTAATAGCATTCTTAATAAATTAGAAAGCAAATTTACTACAAAGATCTTTGTCAATTACAAGAACTATAAATGTCCCCGTGAACTATGACCAGGATAATATTTTCAGAACGTACAGAGCTATTTGTAAATATCTGAGACTTTGTCTTCCTCAGTGATGAGCTCTTCTCTATATAACAAAAACGAAAAAAGAAAAGAAAAAGAAAACAAGAAGCAGCAGTCATCAAATCATCAGGAGGAATAAAAAAGCTAAAGTAGCAGATTGATGTGCTAGTTCTCAACATAACAGGAGGGAATGAAGAACGTACCTTCATCAATGTCTTCCTTCTCCCAACAAACATCCAGGTAGCGCAAAGCCTTACGATACTTTCGAAGAGCCATCTTACAGTCTTGCTTCTGCGGTAGGAACAGGAGTCAACATCTAGTTAAGACCAGAAGAATAATCATACAAGCAAATGGAAATCCAAAGATCAAACTGGCTTAAGAATTCATATTGTAAAACATACAGGAACAATCACATAACAAGAAAAAAAAATTCTGTAAATATCTATAAATTATGATTTCATTCAAATGAAACTTATCTAAAACAAGAAAAAAAATTGTGTACATGAGCTACCTTGTACTGTTCGTTTCCAAAAGCTTTGATCGAATCAACTGCCTTCATCCACCAAGAAATCTCATCTGGCTTCATGTCTAGGTCTGCCGGCCAATCAGGATATGTATCACCGTCTTTAAAGAAGTCAGATATCCCATCGTCCTCTCCTTCAGGAATTTCCCCGCAATCAACAATTACTGTTTCTTGAGAGGGAGAATCACCTCCCTCAGTGACAACATGCTCAATAGAACGAACCACTCCCATTCCTTTGGTTACCTTCCCAAAAACAACATGCTTTCCATCTAGATGAGAAGTTCGAGTGGTTGTGATAAAAAACTGAGATCCATTGGTGTCAGGGCCCATATTAGCCATTGACAACATTCCTTTTCTTTCATGTTTCAACTCAAAGTTTTCATCCTCAAATTTCAATCCATATATAGATTCTCCTCCAGTTCCATCCCCTGCTGATATGTCACCACCTTGTATCATAAAACCTTTGACAACACGATGAAAACGACCCCCCTGAAATTAAACAATAAGCCTCCATCAGCAAAACAAAACATGGAATCACAAACAATCTGACTAAAGCAGAGCTTCATAATTAAGCACATCTGCTATAAGCCAGCAGCCAAAGTTAGGAAGTCATCTCCAAAGTAGATATATCAATTAATAAACTATGTTACTGCTCAAAGATATGATCTTTCAAAGAAAAAACACCAAACATAGGTGAAAATAACTTTCTCCACATCAAAACGTATTAACAGATATCCAAACACATCCAAATTTAAAAGTTTGACAAAATCCACAACGCCCCAGGAAGCTAATGCTTTACTGGTGAACAAAATTACATAGACAACAAAAACTCTTTTTCATTGTCATCCGCAAAAAAAAAAAAAAAAAATCCCTTCACACTAAGAACCACAGCTCTCTTTCTCTCGATACACAATGCACAAACAAAGCTAGAAATATTAAAGCAATAAACATGATAACAAGATAGTATAATAAAGAAAAAACCATTTCTTCTAGCAACAAGCAAGACAGAGAAACAAGAAAATGTTACTTCAGAAGAAAACGAAAGTAAAAGAAAGAAAGAGTAGAAATTTGAAGAAGAAATGTCATTTTCTTTAAACATAAATATCAAGAATTAAGTCAAAAGAAAAGCAAAGGGCAAACACAAAGGAAGTTCAGGGAAGGAAAAGAAAAACAGCAGGGAGTGAAAACAGGGAAGAGTCTGAGTCTGACCTTGTAATGAAGAGGAACACCAGTGTTGGGTCCAATGCCTTTTTCACCAGTGCACAAAGCCCTGAAGTTCTCCGCAGTTTTAGGGACAACATCTTTGTACAACTCCACCACTATTCTCCCTTCTAGCTCTCCTCCTATACTTATATCTAAATAACATCTTGGCTTTGCCATCTCGCTTTCTATCTTTTTTATCTCTCAACTCAAAACCCTAAAACCCGCTTTCTTATTTTTTTGAACTCTGAAGGAGAAGTGAGCTGTGAAGGGCAGGGCGCTCGTCTCTCAACTCTTTGTATATACTATATACGCGGTTCTGTCTCTATCTTTCTTTATTTATTATTATCTACGAGAGTTTTAATTGTGGCCATAGGATTGGGTTGTTGGGCCCGTTTACCTTTGATTTATACGTGAATCGAGACCGTTCGTTACACTGCTTGAGTGGGCCAGATTGGCAATGGGAATTACCTATCACTTTGTGATTCAACCAGCCATATACGTGGCACAAAGTCTAGTTTGGCGTGCATTCTTATTATTATTAATTAACAAAACATTATAAAAAAACTAAAAAGTGCCGCACAGTAAAAAAAAACACTAAAAGAGGTGGTGCACTCACAATTCAGTATTCAATGTAATCGTATTTTTATTTATTTATTTATGTTTTTTTTTTAATATTGATTCATTTAAAATTAGGTTTTGGTGGTGCTTTTATTGTGTACCACCTCACAACTTTATTCATTGCAATAATTTTTTTTTATTTTTTTTAATTTCACCTTTAATATTTAATTTGGTAAAGATTGTGCTTTCATAATTTATTGTGATTTGTTTTCTATGTAATCATTTACCTATATTGCGATTTAACAAGTTAACCTAATTGACTCGTTTTTTTTTTTTAAATTTCATACTTCAATATTGAATTGATTAGGAATTAGGTTTCATGATTTGTTTCATTTGTTTTCTATAAGGTTATCACAAGTTTTATGATCTGGGCAGACTCAGGTTGTTTTATTGTATTCTTTTTTAGATTGAGTTTTTTTTTTCAATTCCTTCAATAATTGGTTGATTGAGAATTGAGTTTCATAATTTGTTTCGATTTGCTTTTTATAGGGTTATCTCAGTCTCATAGATCTGAGTCATAAGTTTGGCAGGTTAACTTGAGTTAACCCGGGTTATTTTTTCAGTTACTTTCTATGAGATTATCTCGGACTCATGACCTAAATCATGTATTTAGCGAGCTAACTTAAATTAACTCAATTTGTTTTTTATCCTTTTTTTATTAACATTAACAAAAAAAAAATTAAAAGAGATGGTGTTTTTATTGTAAGTCACCTCATAAAACATTATTCATTGCAATATTGTTTTTCTTTTTGCGTTTGTTTTTTTAATTCATGTTGTTTTGTTTTCTAATTCCATACTTCAACATTTGGTTTATTAGAGATTTATCTTCATGATTTATTGCAGTTTGCTTTCTATGTGGTCATCTCAATCTCATGATTTGTGCCATGTGTTTGGTGGATTAACTCGGTTAACTCAAATGTTTTTTTTAATTAGTATTTTTTTTAATTTCATCCTTTAATATTGGGTTTGATTAGATATTATGCTTCATAATTTGTTTTTGTTTTTTATAAAGTTATCTCGCTCTCATGACCTAGTTCATAGGTTTGGTAGTTTGGGTAGACTTAAATTGTTTTATTGTGTTATTCTCTTAGATTATTTTTTTAAGTTCCTTTAAGAATTGATTACTTGAGAATTAAGCTTCATAGTTTATTTTAATTTTTTTTTATGGGTTTGTCCCCATTCCATATACTCAGGTAGCAAGTTTGATAGGTTAACCCGGATTGACTCGGGTCGCTTTTATAGTTTATCTTCTATGAGATTATTAAGGTCTCCTAACCTAGGTTATGGGTTTTGTTATAACCTAATTTTAACCCCTATTTGTTTTTACATATTTCAAAAATTAGAAAAAAATCCAAAAAATATGTTTTTTTCAATAACCTTAGTTAAATTTAATAATTTCATTAGTTTTTTCATTTTTATTTATTTTTTATGTGTAAAAAAATCATAAAAAATACAAAAAAAAAATATAGTTATGGTTGAAATTGGCCCAATGATTAAGCATCACAGGAAAAAAATGAAGTTTGAGAAATTTTAGGGTCACAATTAAGGGTTTTAAATTGAAGACAAAATTGAGAAAAGGGCTTAGCATCACGACTAAAAGATTGATGTCTTCTCCCAAGTGTACGAATGTCAAAGTAATAAATAACCTAGCAAGATCGGGGTCGAACCACATGGAGGTTAACTGTATAAACTATAAATAAAGAAATAGATAATAACAGAAAAGGAATTGAAGAGAGCTTTGAGATGTGATATTGATATAAGGATTAAACAAGAATAAAATAATTGTCAAGGTTATAGGATCCACTAATGGTATTTCAAACAAGTATAGTATAATTTTTTTTTTTTACTCAACTAGAAACCACACACAAAAAAGGTTCCAATCGGATTATAAATTGTTAACATGATTACATTAGTTATCTTATTCGAATAATGCTAATACTTGTAAATGTTGTTAGGTATTCATGATTATAACTTATGTTAACAACAAATCAAGTTCCTTTCATAGCATATTTGTCGGTTATACCATACGGTTGGGCTATGAAAGTGCCAAGTATTTGTTGTATCAAGGGTTATACAACATAAATCTAGATTAACCACTTAACAAGCAAAGTATTAAAAGTGAACAAGATAACAAATACAAAACATGTTAGTATCAAACATTAAGGTCCATGTTGAGTTTATACTATACTTATTCTTACACCATTAATGTAGCCTTTTCACATTGACATAATAAACTTAACTAAACATAATGAAAAAGAGAAACATAAATAAACAAGATAAGAACATAAATAAGATATAAGTTAACTAAGTAAAGAAAAGGAAATGAAAAGCATAAACAAGAGATTAATATAAACAAAACTTAAGCATTATAAAAATATAAAGAGAGAGAGCATGAACATGATCTTGATCTGAAAACCAAGATGCCTAAATGCATGGCAAATGCCTCCTTTTATAGCTAAAAATTTGAAACTATTGATTTGATGACTAATTGTTAAGTGGGTGGCCACATCTTGACTTGGTGACAATCCTTATCTTCTTGTCTGAACAAAACGTCATTGCTAACATCATAATTTGAATAGATTGTCCTCATGAAAGTTCTAGAAAATTGTCTTAGATTTCTAAAAAAAAAAAAAGAATCAGTGCATTTGGACTTCTAGAACTCGAGATATGGGTTGAACACTGAACAATGTCTGGGCTGCAAGACAGATTCTGACTTCTCCGTTGTTGCTAAGATTTGGACTTCCAAACAGCAGAATTAAGTCTTAGACTCTTATGAATGTTTTAGGCCTATGTCTTAGCTTTTTAACCATATAAACCAAATTAAAACCCAAGATTTACAGCTCCAGATATGACCCAATGATTGAACAACGTTCCAGTTTGGACTGAACCAACATCTTTTTTCTAAGCTTAACTCTCTCTTTATCTTCTCAATTTCAGTAGTTAAACTCATCAATCAATCCTTTGATTTATGTGATAGGCCTGCATTTAAGATGAACATTTACCATAAATTAAAGGTATCTTATAGTATCAGACTTGTTATTATAAAACATGTTTTAGTTAAGAAGTTATTGATACTTCAAGTGCAAAATGATGATATAAAACCTTAATAAAAATGCACTTTTACGTACTAATCACTTAATTTGATTTAATTGGTTAAAAGTGAAAGAAAATTGAATTTCTACAATGATTTTGAAACAAATAGCCAAGTTATAAATTAATGAAGGGTTTAATTGAAGAAAAATAATCAAAACTAGGCATAATTTTGAGAGCCAATGATGAATTTGCAACAAGTGATTAAATTTAGAGATGTAGATCTGATTCAATTAAGGATGCAATTGAAAAGAAAAAAAAACAGTTATGAAAAATTCGGTTGAATTGCAAGAATTTGAGAAATAAAGACTAAATTGGAAAGATTTAAGTTATGGATTAAATTGAGAGAGAATTCAAGATTTAATCTTATTTGAGTAAAATTGGAAAAAATCCAAGATCCAAGGATTGTAATGAAAAGGATAAAATATTCAAAGGATCAATTGGTTATTTATATAACTTCATTTCAATCCTATTTGTTTCAACCCAGTGTAATTCAATCAATTTAATTCGATTTAAGGCAATTAATTCATTGATTTCAATCTAATTAAGTTCAATTGAACTGTTTTAATTTAATTTAGTCCCAAATTAATTCAAACAATTAAACCAGAGATTGTAATCTCCCAATTATAGCTCTTCAAACCAAATTCTTGAGAAATTAAACCGAACATCCTAACAATTAAACCTAGCTTCTTAATCCAATATTTTCAACAAATTCCCGGCAATTAAAACCCCAGATTTCCAGCATTCAAATCCAAACTTTTAAACTTTTCTCTTTATAAAAAAAAGAAAAAAAATAGGCAATATAAAGAAAAACCAGAAAGGAACCATCACCAGGAAAACACAGAAGATGGAACACAAAAGATCACCCACCAAGTCTCTCTTTCACCACAATAATCTCTCTCTCTTTAAATAGTTCATAACCACTTTTCATCTTTCTTGTCCCTTCACTTTCAATTCATCTCCACATAAGACCAAAAACCACATAACAATCTACACATAATCTCTTTATCCAACCGATGTTTCCTCCCTCAGCACGATGAACAACTTGAACCACCATCTATGATTGCCATCCTCTCTTTGTCGTAAACCACCCTTTACAATCTATATCTACCAATTCTTCCAATTAAAACCACTCTTGAATTAGCCCATTACCCATGGTTGTTAGCTTCTTGACAAGATCAAATGATTGATGTCTTCTTCCAAGTATAGAAGTATCAAAGCAATAAATAACCCGGTAAAACCGGGGTTGATCCATATGAAGGTTAATTATACAAAACCACAAATAATAAAGAGAAACAGAGTTGAAGAGAACTTAGAGATGTGATATTAATGTCAAGATTAAACAAAGATAAAACAATTGTCAAGGTTGGAGGATCCATTAATGATATTTTAAATAAGTATATTCCAAACTCTTTTTATTACTCAACTGGAAACCACACACAAAAAAGGTTCAAATTAGATGATTTATCATTAATGACTCGTTTAATTTATTAACATGATCATTTTATTACTTTATTTGATTAATGTCAATACTTGTAAATATTGTCAAGTATTTATGGTGTTTACTTATGTCAACAATAAATCGAGTTTCTTTCATATCACAGATGTCAGTTATCCATACAGTAGGCTATGAAAGAATCAAGAATTTGTTGTGCCATGGGTTGTACATCACAAATCTAGACTCACCACTTAACAAGCATGATTTTAAGAATGAGTAAAATAACAAACAGGGTATTATAAAACAAGTTAATGACAAACTTTCTTGAAAAATTGGTTAATTGTAAATTGAACTTCATAATTTATTTTGATTTGATTTTTATAAGGTTATCACACTCTCTTGGACTCAAGTCACAAGTTTATTAGGTTAACTTCAATAATTGGTTGATTGAGAGTTGAACTTCATAATCCAGTTTGCTTTATATGAGTTTATCTTGGTGTCATTATATGGGTTATGAGTTTGACAAATTAACTCAGGTTGATTCAATTTGTTTTATTTGTGTCTTTTTTTTTAATCTCAATTTCATCCTTCAATAGTGGGTTGATTAATATGACCCATGTCTTGGGTTTGGCAAGTTAACTCGATTTTTTTATATATTTTTTTATATATTTTTTACAATTTCATCCTTCAACATTATATTGATTAGGAATTTTATTTCAAAATTTGTTTCAATTTGCTTTATATTGGGTTATCATGATCTTATGATCAAGGTCGTGCATTTGGTTGGTTAACCCTGATCGATCTAATATGTTTTTATCTCAATATTTTTTTTAAAAGATGTCTTTATTTTTTTTATTCAAGCGATATTTTTTTTACATTAAAAAAATTGATATAACTCGCAATGCAGTGCAAGCTAACAATTTAGTTAACAAAACATTAAGAGGTGGTGGTTTTAGTGTCCACCATTTCACAAAACACTATTTATTTCAATAGTGCTTTGTTATGTTTTTTATGTTTTATTTTTTAATTTCAGTTTTATTTTCCAACATCTGGTTTGTTTAGGAATGGGTTTAATGATTTATTTCAATTTAGTTTTTATGAGATTATTCTACTTCATGACTTGAGTCGTGAGTTTGACAAGTTAACCAAATTAACATATTTTTTTTCCTTTTTTATTTTCCAATTTCATCCACCTTTATTGGTTAGGAATTAGGTTTTATAATTTATTTTAATTTACTTTCTATGAGGTTATTACGGTCTTATAACCAAAGTCATGAGTTTGGTGGGTTAACCCTAGTTGACTTAGGTTATTTTTAGTAATTTTTAATTTGTATATTTTTTCAATTTCATCCTTCAATATTTGACTGATTGAGAATTGTGTTTCATAATTTATTTCAATTTGTTTTCAATGGGGTTATCTAACCTCATCACTCGGGTCGCAGGTTTATTAAGTTAGCCTAAGTTGACTTGAATTGTTCTTTAGTTTGCTTTCTATGATGAGGTTGTTTTAATCTCATGACGTAGGTCACATATTTAACATGTTAATCCGAGTTTACTCAAGTTATTATTTTGGTAATTTTTTAGTTTATTGCTTAAAATTTCATCATTTAACACTCAGTTAATTGATAAATTGAGTTGTATAATTTTTTTGTTTGTTTTATATGAAGTTATCTCTATTTCATGACTCAAACAACTATTTTGGCAAATTAACCTAGGTTTATCCAAGTCGTTAATTTTTTTGTTTATTTTTTTAAATGATTTTTTTTTCTCAATTTCATTTTCAATATTGGGTTAATTGAAAATTAGGCTTCATAATTTATTTTGATTTTTTTTCTATGGGGGGTTATCATGGTCTTATGACTATGGTTGTAGATTTGATGAATTAACTTAGGTTGACTTGCGTCAATTCAATATGTTGTCATCTCAATATTTTTTTTTTAACAAATGTCATTTTGATTTTTTTGTCAAACATGTTTTATTGATCATACAAGTTGTCTTTGTAGTCACCAAGTTGACCAGGTCATTTCAGGTCAATCCCCAAACAATTTAGTTATTTTTTTCTACTAGATAAAATATTAACAATGCTTGGATATTTTTTTTCCTAACCCACATCATAGTGCAAGCTAATGATCTAGTTATTTACTGGTCATTAATATAAGTGCTAGGATTGATAGTTAAGTAGTTGATAAGGATAGAATATTATTTAAGAAACTCATAATTGTCTGAATCATTATAACTTATAGTTATTAATTAGGTTATTGCCCTGTACTATGTTGTGGTCCTACTAAAAACATTTTGGCTGTAAAAAAAAAATTCAATGACAAAAAAATATGATAAAAAAGAAATAGCCCAGGTTCTAAAAACCTAAACGACTAGTAATAATATGGTTTTGATTATTTAAAAAAAACAAATATGACATTTTAAAAAAAATATTGAGTATCAGATCCACTTGGGTTAACCTGCAAAACTCGCAACATAGGTTATGTGACTGTGATAATCCTATAAAAAACAAATCAATCCTATATAAATCAATCTAAAACATATTATGAAGACCGATTCAAAATAAATCAACTTGAGCTTTATGGCTTAACCTACCAAACTCGTAACCCGAGTCATGAACTCCATTGTGTTTAAATTAAAACTATTTAATAATTGTATTTTTTTAAAAAAAAACTATGTTTTAATAAAAAAAAACTAAAAGATATAAAAATAGAAAAATAAAAATAGTGAATTAATTAAACTTTGTATGTTAAAGAATGATAAACATGGTTTTAAATTATAGTGGATGGCTAAAACAATTGGCATAACAAAGATGAACAATGTCATTTTCCATGTCATAGTTGTTCGATTCGATTTATCAATTTTAGTATAAATTAGATAGGTGACCCATGCTATGTCATAGACTGACCTATTTTTTTTCCAATAAAAAAAATGCCAAGATAATGTAAAAATTCTTTAAAAAAGCAAAAACAAATATGAGATTCTAGTCATTAACTAAATTAGGTTTAATAAGTTTAACTAATTTAATAATATGATTACAAAAAAAGATATCGATAACAAATATAGTGAAAAAAATCAACAATGATTCAATGCCAAAGATAAATGCTTGTCAATATTATAAAGATATATCTTTACAATATTCTTAAAAAGTCTCAAAGATCTCATTTGTTAACAAAATAAAAATTAAATGAGAACGGGGTAATCACATAGAAAGAAAAATGAAAAATATTTGAATATCATTTATCAGCAAATAAAATATTGAATGATAAAATTAAAAAGAAAATAATTTTTTTAAAAAAAGAAATTCACTCAAGTCTATGCAAGCCAACATGTTGAATCTGTAACCTATTCGTGAAATCAGGATAACCCCATGGAAAGTAAATTGAATAAAATCATGAAGATCAATTCTCAAACCAACCTAATATCGAAGGGAAAATTGAAAAAAAACTGAATGAAAAAAAAAGACCCGAGTCAACCTTTTATGAGCCCGCCGAATCCATGATCCTAAACATGAGATCGACATGACTCAAAAGAAAAGAAAGTTAAAAATAAAGAATGTCAATCTCCAACCAACCTAATATTGAGGGGTAAAATAAAAAAAAATTAAAAAAGGACCCAAGAAAGACCAAACCCAACATGGTATAATCTTTTGAACCCGTGACACAGATTATGAGGCCAGATTACACCATAAAAGCCAAACCTGAAAAAAATAGCAATGCAAAATTCCCAACCAACCAAAATAATTAGAGATAAAAATTGAAAAAAAAACAAATTCAACAACAAAAATGGATCAAAAAGAAAAAAAATAATGAAAAGAATGAGGACCAAATTTGACACAAAGAAAATGAAATCAAATTATGAGGGATGAAATTGAAAAATAATTTCAATTAAAAAACGAAAAGAAAAAACAAATAACAATCAAAAGAATGAAGACTAAATTTAATATAAAAATCAAATGTCAAGGGATGAAATTGAAAAATAAAATAAATTTAATAAAGAATTCAAAACTAAATATATTACAATAAAAAGAATGGGGATACAATTTTATCCATTGAATAAATAAGCAGACTTTGTTGATTTTTTGCAATCCCAATGTTTTTTTAGAAAGGGAGATAGAAAATAGAAAGGGGGAAAAAATGCATCGCTATAGCTTAACTACTGCTCGTCTAGAGTCACGCGTCACACCATTATGATGGGGGCGTCAAGACATGTTCAATACCTCCCTAAAAAACGACAATGGAAAGCTAGACGGCGCTGCACGTGCCACCAAAAGGGCGTGGGTGGCACCAACCATTTTTCTTTATTTAAATTATATTTTTTATATATTAAAAGACACAATTACCTCTGATCCCACATAAGAATTATAAAAATCTAAAATAAAATGATGAAAACACTCCTATAAGCAAAGCCAATAAATTTTAATTTTAAGGGGCATTTAAGCCATTATATTATGAAAAAAATATTGAAAAGTCAAAAAGCCCCTTAACCTAAGGTAAATGTTTTTTTTTTTTTTTGCTTCTAAGGGTTGTTTAATAATTCTACTATGCAATAAAAAACTTGTGAAAATTGAATTAACCTTGTTCAATTCGATAATAACTAATGTGTCCCATTGAAAATACCAAATTGCCTTTTAGGTCATGTTAGTTGGTTTTCTTGGCAAGGTCTATATGGTAATTTTACTATGTGAATCCACAATAAAATATGAGCGTTTGCACAATAAAACATTAATCTCGTTTAACTTTTGTTTTAATTTGATGGGGTTTTATTCCTGCATTGAAAAATAAAGAAATATAGAGAACATTGTTTATATAAAAATAAACATCTACATAATAATCAAATACAAATAGTTAAGATAAATTAAAATTGATAGTGAATAATATGATTGACCATATATAGAAGACAAGACATCGATCTACTAGGATGAAATAAAAGGAGCTCACTTGATCAACAAGATGAAGCAATTAACCATTAAAAAAAGGTTCATGTGTCCTCCAAATGAGATCTATTTTAGCTGACATATTTGATAAACTTAAGAACCCTCAAGCTCGCGTTGAAAGATTATAAGATTTTCTTGTAACTTGTACAATAAAAAGTTAAGAGTTATTATTAGCTTTGTAAGGCAGTAAAGTCTTTTAAAAAGAGAGCTTCTAAGCTAAGTGAACTTTGAATTTAAGTTACACATGCTCACTCGAGTTCAGGTTCAAAATTTAAGTTTGTTGTAAAATTTATCTTTCTTCATTTGAACAATTTTATTTTTAATGGATTTTTTATGATGGATAATTAAAGCTGATTAATTCTAGTAATTACCATAATTAATTTTGCTTAAATTTTGATTCTAAAAGCTAGTGTAAAAAGAGGTTGAAGGAGAGATGTTCTGTTTTTTTTGTTTTTTATTTTGTTCTAAAACTAAGGTTCTAAAACTCTAAAGGTTAGTGTCAAAAGAGGTTGAAGGAGAGATGTTCTATTTTTTTTGTTTTTTGTTTTATTCTAGAACTTAGGTTCTAAAACTCTATAGAAAGATTTTGAGTTATATTATTCTTTTGGTTCATGGACTTTCAAAGAAAATGTATCATTTAAAAGTTAAATCCTTGAAATCCTAAAGAACTATTTGCACGTAAATTGTTTGCACTGATCGAGTGATAAACACTTTAGTTTTAAGAACAAAGAGTCTAATTTTGGATAACAATATCTTTATTTCTTCATCCAAATATCTGCAACAAGTAAGTGCCTTGTATTTACACTATTGTAATTTAATATCTTTTGTTTGAAGTATAATAATTTATTTTACATGTCTTAGTATACATGCTAGAAAGTTGTTTTAATTTAGTTTTAAATTCAAGTACTTTACTCTAATTTATAAACTTGCATGCTATTTAATTTTTAATTATGATACTTTTATTTTGTAATGATTATATATATAATTTAACAAATTAATTTTAAACTAAACAATTGTTATCTAAAAAAAATTACCAGCATGATATGCCATCAAGCTATATAAATAGAGTATACAATGGTGCTGACAATTTGTTTATTGCAAAAGAAAGCCTTGTGAATGCTCTGCAAAGTGGTAATAGCTTCTTCTTCTTCTTTTCCCGCGCGTCTTCAATGCTTTTTTCTCTTTTTGGTTGGAAGAAAAAATTGCATGGGCTACATATGTTTCCATTTTTATTTTTTTGTTGGAGTCAAATACTAATTGTAAATGTGTTGAAAACTAACCATAAGTCTTTATGATTATGTTCATTTCATGCTGGTGAGCAACTACTGGTTAGAAGTTAGAATTTAGAACTAGAGATGAATAATGTCAGAATCAAAGCTTAAAAACAGTACAGAGCTAACGATTATCATTACTACTGCGGTGGTGACGACATTTGCAAATTATTTTGGTGCTCATTATAGGACTTTTTCAAGGCACCTCATAATCAAGCATCAAATTTATGTTGCTTGCAGTTTGGTTACAGAACTAGATTTTAAATTCTTACAGGTACAGGATTGTATAAACCTGATGTACATATTGTGGAAACACCAGGCTTCTAGTTCACCAACCTACAATTTTTCCTGATCTCCCCATTTTGTCCTGTAAGGACACCAATGTTGGCCATCTTGACCATTGATGCTCCGAAATCCTTGGAAAACAAATAAGGGAACTTGCTATAGTTAAGGACCAATGAAGCGGTTGTATTATCCCCCATGAGAGCTTGGTCTGATTGGAGAAGCCCAGAATTGTTCAAAAGAAGCTTGTAATACAAGTTATCAAACTTGCTGGAACTAGCAGAATCCAATGGAGCCAATTTTGTGTCAGAATCATCTTGATTTGGGCACGTACTTTGCAAACTTGTTAGAAGTGATGTATCAAGAAGTGGATCTGGTTCACCAGAGCCTCCAAAGTCAAAAAGTCTAGACTTAAATGTGAAGCACTGAGCAAATCCAATTGTATGTGCACCTGTAATTATTATTTAGATTTAGAGATTGATGTTTGTTCAAATTTAGATATACAAGTAATCACAATAATTTGATCAAGAAAAATCTTCATATTTTTCCTCTCACTTCTTTTCAGTGGAAGACTAGTGATTTTATAGAAAATATGATGGAGGGGGCAAACCTGAGAGCACAACCACATCCTTTAGTTCAAGACCCTTTGAGGTAAATTTTGCAGTGATGTTCTCTAACGGTTCAGAAAATCCTGGGAGCTGCTCATTAGCATCACTCTCACTTGCTGTCAGGCCATCTCGGCGGCCCAAGGGTAGAAACCAATATGGGCCTCCAGACTAAAAAAAATAAAAATAAAGAATCAACAACTATTAGAATGCAAGCAGGATGATCTTTATGCAGAATACAAAGTAATTAAGAGTCCAAATTTCTTACAAGATAAACTGCCTCTCTTGCCGCAAGAGTCAGTATATCAGTACAAGAAACTGTGGCTGGGCATGCTCTCTCCAAATTGGCTTTAATGTCATCAATGACTTCAAAACCTCTAGTCGAGTTTCGATTAGGAAATGCATTTTTCTCTCCTCCATCAAGTAACAAAGACCCATCACATCCCTGTTGATAGAAATGAAGAAACAAGAAATCAAAAGACAAAAAATTGAAGTCAGCCTTAGTAGCAAAGGTTTACAGATTCAGTAATCTCCATATGAATGGAGGCAGAGGACTTTGCTCTAGTATTATCCTATAATATTGGAAACAGAAGACTTTATTTTTTTAGTGATTACATTAACGAAACAATCATGAAAGTGAAGCCTCAACAGAGAAGCTGCCATCCTAGAATCATTTGTCATAGCAGACCAAACACCGGATCGAACAATTTTTGTGAGGTTAGGACATGTGTAATCATAGAATTTATAATTAAGCTGGCATGACACCAGAGGACACAACAGCAGAAGGCAAAGCAAGTGAACAAGGTGAAGTTTAAAGGAGTTGTGCTCCATATCTTGACCGTGAACAGGTTGTCTAAAAGCTAAACCAGTATTGTGTGACAAAGCAGTGGCACATAGGACCAATTTATACACAAAAACAACATAGGCTGCAGATGTCCCTCTCAATGAGTTTGGTACTATCCCAAATTCTTCTTGATAATGGGGGCAAGGACACGCAAAGACCCACTTGATGAAAGATTAATCTGCAAAAGTGGTAAATGAGGTATCCCATCTAAGAAAAAATGGAAGAAATATAATAGTGCTTTCCACTCTCGTGTTTGACTTAAATATCTGATTGTGAAGAAGAAACAGCACTTGAAAAGATGATGTTGTTCTTTTAGGCGTAGATATATAGTTTCATCAGTGAGATAAGTCCAAGGAAACAATTAATATTTTCTCCAAGTGGTAGAATGATGCATTCCATCTAGATAAAAGAATAATGTTTGTTTATACTCTCAAATTTGACTTGAATCTTCACGTGTGAAGAAATAGCTGAAGTTCATAGAGCAGTTGTAGCTCTTTTAGGATTAGATACTTCTATTAGTGAGATAAGTCTAAACCTAGAATGGTTTCCTGTCAGCAATGGTATTTTCATTTGCCGAAAGTGCGTTAAATGTAATAGTGGGTTTCATGCATGCTGCATAATGGGGGCTGGTGAAATGGATCCGTCGCAGACCAACTTGTACTGTATGGTAGGTTCATGCTATGCAAGTGGCTATGGTTAGGATAAAGAAAGCATGAATCACCTCGAAAAAGGAAATTAAGAGAGCTGATGAATGATAAACATAGAAGCGAGTGGGAGATGGTGGCAGGCTGCTAACTTGATTCACCACAAATAGGCCAAACAAATTGAGTTCTCATTTCTCAAGCTTTATTCTACTAAAATATAAAGCCTTTTGCATATATAGAAACTTCCGGGGGAGACACTTCTCCTCTCTAACTCATTTTCTTCATATCTAAAAATTCTAGATTTCATATATACATTATGCTTTCTTGATCTCGGAATCAAAGTAATCGACTTATGGCATGAGTTTGATTTCGTTCTTGAATGCTGAGCTAGTTACATAATTATGTTATGGCCAATAGCCCATGTTTTGTTGGAATTCCTGCTATACATTGTGCATGCAGTGGAATTCGCCACCAATATTCTAGAATCCTAGTCACGAGAGTGCCTGTTATGGAGCAATGTTGCCATGATTTCACAAACGTCAAAACGCTTCAAGAACCCCTTTCATTCTCCAAAAAAGAAAATAATAATGATTCATATAACTTAAAAATGAACGAGCTTTTCAATTTAATTTGTATCGAAGTAACAAAATAATGAACTTTGACCACCAGTATCTAGTTAATTTGTCCATCCATCATCTGTGGTAGCTAGTAATGGCACGATTGAAATCCTAGGAAACACATGATAATATATCGTCGGTTGCCACCTGATCGTTTTGAAAGCTCTTTGATGCTTTAATCAACAAGGATCAGAAAAAAAGTAATTTGCGACAAGATGTCATTCATAGGACTCAACCCTTTTTTCTTTTTTCTTTTTTTTGTGAACTTACTGTCTGCTGTCTTTGATGGTGTTCACTCCCAGCAAGCCTTTAGGCCTCGGGGGCTGAATTTGGGTGTCCTTTTCAATTGTAGTATTCAGTCCATGGGTGCATTTGTAGAGGATTAGCTAGGCACATATTCATGCCGATTAATGATCATATATTGCCTAATCCCTTCTTTAGAAAGTCGAAGCTTGAGTGAATGAAG
>Ga0325402_1000539_pt1 | contig 26992 bp, 33 predicted proteins | sample PopdelMetagenome_22_FD_207212 | JGI IMG/M metagenome (GOLD analysis project Ga0325402, IMG submission 207212) | Populus deltoides microbial communities from Bellville, Georgia, United States - Xylem-PdKOR-R3 | ecosystem: Host-associated > Plants > Phyllosphere > Stem > Wood/Secondary xylem... | reverse complement strand
TTTTTGTGCATGCTTGAGATACGGACAAAATAGATATTATTTTTGTTTTTTACTTATCCTGTTTTTTTAAAATTTAATTATGAAAAAATACATAAATAAATTTATACTTTTGTTTTTATCGATTAATTTTCTTCAATATGGATTTATAACGTGATAGCGTAGGAATAAATTAAAATAAAAAAATTCATAAGAATAATTATTTTTTCTGTATTTTACTGGATGCATAATGTACATAAAAAATAGAAACTATTTTTTCTCAAAATAACAATATAAAAAAAAGAAAGAACCTATGCTCGGAGTTAAGCCCAGACATATTCGGGCTTTGTCTAGGTTTCTTATACCTAAGAAACTTTTTTTTTTTTTTTCAAAATAACAATATAAAAAAAGAAGAACCTTTGCTCGGAGCTAAGCCCAGACATATTTGGGCTTTGTGTAGGTATACCTAAGCTAAGCTGTAGGCTCACTTGTTTTCTTACAAAATACAAATAATGACTCCGAGGCTTATCGGAAATTGGACAAACTTGTGGGAGGAGCTGGTTCTTGGATGACCATGGATCGAGACGTATATTCTTTAACACCCCTTCCCAGCCCTTTTTTTTTTTTTTTATCTAAAGACCAGCCGGATTTTTATTCTTCCAGATAGTTTTTTTTTAAATATATCCATGCTTATAAGAAAATAATTGTATTGTATGTAATAAAACATAATAAAAATCAAGTTTTTTTTTTTTTTTTTGCAGATGGGTCAGAGCAAGTATCCAATCCACCGTCCTGAACCAGATGGCCATCTCTACTTCGGTTTCAAGAAGAAAGTTGAAAGTTCGAACTCTAATCCAAAGCAGGCTTGAAGACCCAAGAAGCCCAAAATAAACGAGACGTACCGCAATACCACCACGTCCCATACACCACCTTAATTTTGGACCCTCCATTTTCACTGATCAAAAGTGATTATCTGTTGGCTTTCAAACATTGGGTCCCACCTTCAACTTCTCAAACCTCAAGTCTCTCATTATCCTGCCTTATCTTTATAGCTTAAAAACTCGAGAAAAAGAAGAGACCAACCCTCCGGAAAAAAAAACAAGAAGAGAGAGATGGCATCATTGGCTCAGCAGTTCGCAGGCCTAAGATGCCCGCCAATATCAATTTCAAGAATGACAGAAAGAGCAGCGACATTTTCAAAGCCAAAAAGGGCTGGGAACTTCGTTGTAACAGCAAAAGCAGTGGCAATATCAAATGCACAAACCAAAGAGAGGGAAAAACTAAAACAACTCTTCGAAGAAGCTTATGAACGGTGCCGTACTGCTCCGATGGAAGGAGTTTCTTTTACTGTTGAAGATTTTCATTCTGCTCTTGATGCTTACGACTTCAATTCTGAGATTGGCACCAGAGTTAGTAGCATAATCTTACTTCTTCTTCTTCTTCTTGGGGATTTTGCCTTTTCAAAGATTGAATCTTTTGTTGGTTTTAATATGGATAATTGAAAATGGGATGTGTTTGTAGGTGGCTTTGTGTTTCAATAAGGAAAGTTATGTGAATTATGTGGGATATGGAATTGTGGGCTGCAAGAAAAGTTGAAGCTTTCTTCTTTCAAATGAAGTGAAATTGGTTACAAGTTAGTTGTTATTAATTGATTGTTTGTTGCAATTGAGTGAATGATTTTGTTGATGAATTAAGTCTTTGGTGGTTAACCTTTCTTTGTTTCTCCTGTTGGTTTCTACAAGCGTGTGCTTTTTCTTCTTAATAGTACGTGCAATATATATACTGTGTCTATTCGAATATTCAACGGAAGTAAACATAATTATATGAGAACTTCCAAAAGAAATATGATGTGAAAATTAGGCAGTTGTTGGGTGCATGAGGGATAGTATTTTGATTGTCATTCTGTATGTATTTTTATAATCAGGTTAAGGGGACAGTTTTTATGACTGATAACAATGGGGCATTGGTTGACATTACTGCAAAATCTTCGGCATATTTACCGGTGCAAGAGGCAAGCATTCACAGAATAAAACGCCTGGAAGAAGCTGGTATAGTTCCTGGGATGAGAGAAGAGTTTGTAATCATTGGTGAAAATGAAGCTGATGATAGCTTAATCTTGAGCTTAAGGTCAATCCATTATGAACTTGCCTGGGAAAGGTGTAGGCAGCTTCAAGCTGAGGATGTCATTGTGAAAGGTAAGGTGGGTATATACTCTCCTGATATTAGTTATATCTATACTCGTACAAATACTGCATTTCCCTCATTTTCACAAGGAATGTTATTATTATTATGTGTCTGGTCCAGAACTTTAAATTGGGTGGTGGCGAGGTGCAAAAAATTGAGTTATCATTTAGTACTTGCTGGTTACTCAATTTTTTGTAACTTATTTGCAGTGTGATTGCATTGGTAACTGTTAATCTTTTGTCATGAATCTATGTTTTCCAATGCCTGCTTTTAAGCCTTTCTTAATTGCATGAGGTGTTTAAATAACAGCTAAATTCTTCTATTTTCAAAACTTCGAATATTGGAATATGTATATAGGTTGTTGGCGGAAACAAAGGTGGATTAGTTGCAGTTGTTGAAGGCCTCAGAGGATTTGTCCCTTTCTCACAGATATCATCGGTTAGTTCTTGAACTGCTCTTTCCATATTGTCCTACTGTGCTTTCAGTCATTCCCAAATTCTCATCTTTCCCTGTTTTTGTATCAGAAATCAACTCCAGAAGAACTTCTTGATAAAGAGTTTCCACTAAAATTTGTTGATGTTGATGAGGAGCAGTCTAGACTAATCCTCAGCAACCGCAAGGCCATGGCTGACAGTCAAGCACAGCTAGGTATTGGATCAGTGGTCACTGGAACTGTTCAGAGCCTCAAACCATATGGTGCCTTCATTGATATTGGCGGAATCAATGGCCTTCTTCATGTCAGTCAGATTAGCCATGATCGTGTTTCTGATATTGCAACAGTTCTTCAACCTGGTGATACTCTCAAGGTTGGTTACTCAGTGCCATATTACAAAGAAGGCATTCTCTGTCCTTTTCTATATATCTAAACCATAATATGTTATGCAGGTCATGATTCTAAGCCATGACCGTGAGAGAGGCCGAGTAAGTCTTTCTACCAAAAAATTGGAACCCACTCCTGGTGATATGATTCGCAATCCAAAGCTTGTCTTTGAAAAGGTAATTGTTGGATATGGTCACACACCTTTCTTTATCATCAAATGTTTTGGATACATGGTATAAAGCTAGATGTTTATATTGTAGTATGATTTCCTTTTTGTCCTTTAAGAGGAGAGGTATAGAAGATGCTAAAAACCAGTTCATCCTTTCCCTGACATATGTTGTCCTCGTATCTTTGTACTGTATTAATAGGCTGAGGAGATGGCCCAGACATTCAGGCAGAGAATTGCCCAGGCAGAGGCTATGGCTCGTGCTGACATGCTAAGATTCCAGCCTGAGGTACTTCTTCAGTCATTTTCTGGAATAACATTTGAACTTGGTCCAAACTCTGAAACTAAAGGATAGTGTGAAGGCAAATAGAACATTGTGTTTTCTTTTCTCCCTGTCTTCTAAAATAAGATAGGAGCAAACCGGAAAATATTAATGTGCATTGGCATTTGTTTTGGATGATGAGCATTAATTCATTGAAACTAAAAGAACTTGTAGAATAGATTTCATTTTCAAGTATAGAATAAGGTCAGTTAGTTGTGTTGATATGCATTAGACAAGACATATTTCCCCTTTCACATACCTGGTCTGCTGGTGCTTGATGGAACTTTATCCAAGGGCAGTCGATGCCTGAAAAAGACATCCTGATTTATCAGTTTCTTTTTCTTCATTGGCATCTGAAGTGAAGTGACCTGAGATGTGTTTTTAATTTCTACTATTTGGGTTTCTAAACGTATCGGAATTAACCTTTTTGTATCGATTTCAACAGAGTGGGCTAACTCTCAGCTCTGATGGGATCTTGAGTCCGCTTAATTCAGACTTGCCTGCCGAAGGTTTAGACTTGAGTGATGTTTCCCCGGCCGACGTATCTGATGGCACTTCAGAGAAAGAGTCTGGTTGAGATTTAAGCTTTCTGCTTTTCTAATTTTTGCCTTTTTTTCTTCTTGTTTTTGGGTGGGCGCGCGCGCGTGCGTGCATGTAAAATTGTTGTTCAAATGGCACCCCTTCTGCAAAGGAATTAGCGGCTACCCTTCTTTTCAATGTTTTTGTGTGCGAGTATTATGTGTTCTTGGCAATGCGGGTAGCATTGGGATTTTGACTCGTCAGTTTAATAGAGCACAATTAGGCTGATTCCATAAAAACCCCAGAAATCTTCAGACAGTTCACTCTTTTTAAAATCTCATTCTCACTCATTTTTTAACCGATATCTGCCATACCCTTTCCTCCAGGTAAGCATACGGACTTTAAAGATATTAAAACTTAAAAGTCGGCATATATCTTAACCAAAAAATAAAATCGAGTTAAAAACATTTCCAGGTAAAAGTTAGCACCCGGATGACACATGAACAGCGAAAAAACACCTTGATACAAATGGAAATTTCCTCCCTGTAAAACTTCTACCACGATCACGAAGTCCTCTCACTAACATCATCTATGATAACTCTTTTTGTACAATCCTGGCACTGTAACGGCTATGCTACAAGGCATGAATTTTCCCCCCACGGATTTATAAAGGATATTGTCGTAGGCATATGGTCTTTGGCTTTTACAAACTCCCAGCCTGAGGCTAGCTTGCTAACTTTCACCTTTGTTGTTCTTCTTAACTTTCTTTTGCTTCTGCTTCAATTGTGTAAGCCCTGCAGCAGTGATCTTCACATTGCCAACAATTGCAGCTACTAGCTCAGGCTCTGTACACGCTTTCATCAATTCTTTCTCTCTACTAGTTGCTTCTGGCATGTGGCTAAATAAGTTCATGGCAGTTCTTGCAGCTAGAATGATACCAAATCCATGGATTAGTCAAATTTATACGAATAAAATGCAAAACCCACATACAATACAAATTGCACAGGGAGAGGGGAATGCACAAGCAAAGTTCACCCCAGACCCCCCCAAACGAGGGCAAGCATAGCAACTACAATAGCTCCCCAAGGACTGAGATAAATATGAGAAGAAAGAAAGATACCTTTTCCTTTCTTTACAGTGCCAGGAATAACCTTCACACGGTACTTGTATGACTGCACTGCACTGTATGGACCACAGACAGGCACTGCATATGAGAGAATATCAATAGGCAGTGGGTTCCCAGTCAAGTAATCCAAGTCATTCAACTTCTCTTTCTCTTCTTCGCCTATCTCATGAATATCTTCCTCCTCCATAGCCACCCTGTCCACCTCCTCAGAGGTGGAATCAACCAAACTCACATGAGATTTATCTACAGCACCATCTGCACGACTATTCAAACTGTCACCAGGATGTTCTGGGCAATCCCGAGATAGGTGGCCTGCCTTTTTACATTTATAACATACTTTCAGAGCATCTTCAGTACCTGGCAGATTGAATCAGCAAAAAAATATCACAATTTAATATGTTTTCCCCAAGATGGGATTCTCAACAACCATGATTAGGAGAGATTTTGTGGAAGCACAATTGATCGAGCACTTGGATGATTAATTTAACATTAAACAGAGATAAATAAACATCAAAATAATCTGAAATTATTTGACAATCACCGGAAGTTGAGAAAACATACCGGTAATAGATATCTTCCCTTTGTCAGTGGCTTCATTTCCATTTTGAATCTCTCCATCATTCTTGCGTGTATTTCCAGCAGACTGCAAGATCATATATGTTGACAGTTTCAAAGTATTAGTTAATAAACAAAATGATATCTTGACCGGATGAAAAATTGCCATTACTGAGAAGAAAATAATCGCACTGGACATTTTGATATCTCCAAAAGCATGAGGTTCTCGTTAGATATGATCTTCTCATTAAGATTTTGGAGAAATGCAATTCTATAAATAAATCACAATTACATCCTAATGCATTTGAAACAACTCTGCTAATTTAGTAAAGATGGCGTGTCTAAGTAACAGTGGATATGCAAAAAGTTTACTATGTTGTATGTTGTCTTTCAGTCTCTTTGACAATTCAATGGTATGGAGAGGTGGGTTCCAAAATTATAATCTCCTCTTTGCAAGAAAGATAGCTACTAAATAGGCCATGCTTCAGCCCCAGAAAGGCTCAAGTCTTATATTATTTCTGGATCTTTTCAAAGATGCAGTAAGAAGTTTCTAACAGAAAAACTGTTTAAAGAGAGAGAGAGAGAGAGAGAGATGTGCATGCCACGGCTGAAGATTATTTAAATTGGGTGCTAAATAATATAAGTAAAATAGTTATAGTTATTGTGCTCACAGCCAGTAAAGCCATCCGAATACTCCTCTCTTCCTCATCCTGATTGGCATACTTCTCCTTCATCTTCTTAAGCTTACTCCTCTGACCACGACTGATTTTCCCACCGCCTTGCTTATTGTTTTGAACATGCTTTTCAGGTTGGTCAACAGAAACAACATTGTCTTTCAATTCTTCCTTTTCCTGCTCAACTTCTGCATCTGTAGCACTACTTCTCTGACCTTTCTTGAGCTTCCTTCTCTCAGCTTTTGAAATATAAGGTTTATCTCTTGCTTCTTCATGATGTTCTTCCGTCATGTCAACTTGTAATGGTTCAACTCCATAATTTTTACTGGACACAGCAGTAGGTCCAAGCCCAAGAGCTCTATCAATGAGATCCTCGAGTTGTGGGGTAACTGGAGCAACATCGTTTCCGACAACATCAGATAAATTTTCAATATTGACACCATTAAGGGAAGTCTCTTGGACAGAAGATTCATGTAAAATGGTATTGGAGACAGTCAAGTCATTAGAATGGCTTTCTGATTCTAACACAAGTTCTTTTCCAGCAACTTCCTCCTCCTCTGACTCAGAATCAGAAATTTCCTTGAGAGTCTGACTTTCTTCAACATCATTCACCCCATCCTCCTCACCTCTAACCCTCCTTTCATTTAAATGGGAGCCCAAAGAGCTCTCGTCTAAGCGAAACAACAACCCAAAGCCCATTATAAGAGGATGCGGTGGGAGAAAATTCTTTTTCCCACGGATCATGAAACTCCCAACAGTAAGATATTCTCCAGTAGGAGCAGTTTTACTGACCTGGTGAGGGTACACCCACCAAGCACTAGTGACAATCTTCGAATCCCATGCCTGACTGTGGCAAACCTACAACACAACATAATTTGATTGTGAAGTTGACTCATGCAGTAACATATACTTCAGTATGCAATGAAATAAAATAGATATGAACAGGACAATGGAGATATGACTTACTGTAAAACATCCAGCTTGATTTAAAGTGAGAGGAGGTACAGGTTGTTCAGGCCTGTGATTTTTTATCACAGTACTGGAAGCTCCATGCAGATCAGCATGGACATACCTGTTCCACAGTTTCAATGAATGTCACTACAACATTTACTTGCAGATTTCATGTGGACATCTTACTATCTGAATGTTACCGTGGATCAACTCAAAGTCCAAGAAAAGCACTAAAAATATTTTGTGTTAACAATCTGAATATTACAGTAAATGACTCACAAATCTCCTTTTGACACATAACGCTTGACTATCATCTCATTTTGCTGAGCATCACGTCCACTAATAACCAAATAGTTCTCACTGCTGATGAACCAATTAAATTTCTCAAACCAGTGAACTTTACGCATGTGTGATATAGTGGCAACAGATTTTTCCTGCATTCACCACCAGCATAGGCATGTAAACGATAAAATTCAGAAGACAGAATGTCCCAGTTTATGATAACAATTAAATTACACGTAGCAGATTCTTAGACGATCAATGATAAATACGCAAACCTTCTTTAAATTATGACATGGACACAGAAGAGCGCGCAAACAGTATTCAGAAATAAACGGTCTTGTGTAAACTAGGCCATCAATACATCCTACTAATGCTTGTATTAAATAATGTAAAGCTATCAACTTTTACCCTGTGACATGATATCCATCAAAAGACATTTAAGCTGCCCAACCTAGTAAAATACATCACACTTCGTGCTAATACTAATGAATTTTGAAGTTTTTAAATACAAAAAATGCAGATGCTTCTTGTAAGCGCAAGACCTTTATTATTTAATAGTTAACAAACTAATATGCATAGCATGTCACAATCCTGTATTTCTGTATTAACAATTTAAAGATACCTGGGAAAGCTGGAGACGGGTTTTTTTCTCAGCAGCTTTAAAAGCTTTTTCATGTGCAGTAACAGTTTTTTCCTGCTTGCTCTCCTGCTTTTTCTTCAGTTCATACCACCTCCGTGCATTGGCATGTGCAGAAAGTGCTAAATCGACTTCTACCTGAAAGTTGAAATATGGCAATATTACATAAATAGATAAAGCAACAGCATGAGTGATAATGCTTGTATCTTATGTTATGTATTACATGCAAAGACTTAAATCAAAAGACAGCTTGAAACCAGTAATGTCTAAATTAGAAAATCATGTGCATGAATTGACATTAGCAATAAAAAGTTGACAACACAAAAGACAGTTTCTTGATTCACTTTTACAAGGTGTGCTTAAATTACACTAGTCATAATTTGGACTGAAGTAACACCTTATCCACCGGAAATGTCTTTTCATCATCATCCATTTCATCAAGATTATTGCTTAATAGCAATGTCATGCAGTTCTTTTCAAAATGGAGCTTGTCAATTAAGCCAGCGACAGGGTTTCCTGCCTTCTTCTCATCCTTCACCATCCGAGCAAGATCCTCCCAACCCATTCCCTTTGCAAGAGCCACACGAACAGCTAAAATAGCAGAATTCACATCTTCTAAGTTGTATTCTATTAATTCTGCCATTTTGACACTGTGGTCAACTTCTTTCCTCAGCATTTCCACACGATTTTCCTACACAGAATTGGAATCCAAAGAATTAGGATATGATAAATATAGATAAAATTAAATCCAATACAGATAATCCATGAAAATTAATAGAAATAACATAAAGCCAATGAAACAACAATGAGTGTCCAAGTTTTTGTTCTGTACACAGTACACACATCCAGAAATAATAGAAAGCCAACTCAACAAAATCCATAGCTTGCATCCATAAATAAGTGCAGTAAACCATCCTTCTCTTTTATAATGCATACTGGATAGTTAACACAGACCTGGTCCAGGCGTATTTTATTTAGTTTCTGAATGGCAGAGCCCTCCTTTGTCTTCTGTTGATGCTCTGACTTTTGACTTTCAATCTTGCTGTAAAACTCATCCAAAGCTGCATCAAATGCATCAAACTTCACATGTTCCCTCATTCTGAACTGGTTCAGCAACAAAGGGCAGAACTCATCGTAGATCTGCAGAGAAAACCACAACATGCTAAAAAAACATCATGGAACTTAAATCTTACTATGCACCTTGGGTTATAATGGCAAGGGTTTGATGAGATTAAGTTAGGTCCTACATTCCAACTCTTCCTAATAAGAAATTCAGAGAGAGTGAAAGCAGAAACAAACTTTCCATTGTATACTATTCAGAAATTATACGACTGTCAAACAAAAGACGAGACAAGCATTCTCTAGATAAATGCAAGGAAAGAGAAGTTAGACAAGTAAGAGAATAACCTGGACAGAACTTCCGGAGTCAGATGGAGGGCAATCCTTGCCCAAATTTTTGTTCTGCATCAAAATGTAGCCTTCAGGGACTTTATCTCCCGAAATAATGTCCTGGAGCCAGTTTTCAAACTTTGCAACAGCTTTTACCAAAACCTGAATAGTCTCATCATCTAATTTGTTTTCATTAGAAAACTTTGTATTTGGTACCAAACCAGCATCCAATATAATGTGCTCAGAAAGCGCAGGACCATAGCCCAACACCTCCCCAAGAACAGTTTTCAACGTAGCTTGTTTGACACGATTCCCTTCATTGGTATTTTTACTAGGCACTGAAGATTTCCCACCCTTATTTTTCCCCTGTTTTTCTTTCATAGGTTTATCAGACACATTACTGTCACCACCATCAGCATCAACTTTCACAGGGTTACTATTTTCCAGTTCCTTAAGAGATGTTAGAGCCTTCTGCAACTTCTCAGCTGTCGATCGCTCAAAAACTCGGCAAATTTCAGTAGGATATCGATGCCTCGACATAATCGCAACCCCTTTATCATCATCCCTATCATTAATTAAACACATCCCATCGAGTAAACAATCAAGTACCTAAAACCACACAAGCAAAAGCATAAGAAACGACCAAACAAGAATCTTGCTAACCTGTGTGACCGAAGAAGAGTCAAAACCATAAACTCAGAATCAGCAAGTATAATATTGCCTTGCGCATACAACTCCAAGATAACATAATGTGCATTAGCTCCAAGTCCGAATTGAAACAGAACGATCTACAAATCAAATAGCACCTGATCAATAAATAAATCAGTCAATCAATCACAAAATGAATGAAAAAATTTCATACCCTATCATATCCGAGCTGCCGCACATCTTCCAGTCTTCTAGCACGAATATGTTTTCGCAATTTTAAAGTAAAACCGGAGGGAGTATTACTTTTATCTCTACATTACGTAAACCATTAAAAAACAAAATTAACAAAATTCAATATTATTAACAATGAAAGGCAAAATTATAATCATAACAATAATAATAAAGTGAAAGGAAATGTTAAATAAATACCTGACATAAGCAGTGGTGTGCAAGCGAACACCGCTTTCCATTAATAATAAAACTTTCTCGCTTTCTCCTGATTCTGTAACTCCACTGCTATTCATTAGCTTGAACACATAAGTCTGTTCATTTTCCGATTAATTAATTAATTAAAAAATTCCAAGTCGATTAATTAATTAGTAACAAATTAAAAATTTGATCGAGAAGACAGGAAAAAGAGAGGACCTTGGGGGAGAGATCGTAGACATTGGAGCAACGCATGCCGATTAGACGACGCAGACATTTCACTTCAGCGGCCACATCGGCCGTATTCATCCGTACCTTCACCATAATATCTTCTTCTTCTTATACCTTTCAATAATCGCCTTCTCTTTCTGAGAGAGGATGAGGAAGAGTGTGGTTTTGAGGACTCTGCTGCCACTAACGGGGAGAGAGGAGGTCTTTGGAATTTGGATGGAGAAAAGAAAGCAAGACGCGCGTGCCGTGCTCGTCTCGCAGGCTAGCTACTAGCTAGGGCCTTTCTTTGGGTCCCGTTTGGTTGCGGGTACTGTGATATCCCAACACCAGCTTTCATGTTATTAATTCGACACCACTTGCGGGATTATTTTTTTCTGTTAATATATATATATATATATATAGAGAGAGAGAATGATACAGAGAAGAGAAGAAGAAAGAATAATAATTTTTTTCTCTTATAACTATTTTTTAAAGATTTTATAGAATAAGTAATTATTACTAGCTATTTTCTAAATGCTATAATATTTTTAAAAATACAATTATAAATGTTTGTTTTTAATACTTTTTTTAGTATTGTTTTATGAATAAAAGTGAAAAGGATAAATACTTGTGGTGGTGTGAAACTACAAAATTGTTCACATAATACGTATAACAAAATTATTTAATTTAACCCAAAGTATTTGGGTGTTATGTCCTCGCACACGTGACACAAGCAGGCAGCAAGTTTCCTAAGATTGAAATATGGGCATCACATTACAATTTATGGGTAACGGTTGGGGGTGATTGGATTGATAATGATTGCAATGCTTTTCCACTTTGTGTTTTATCAATGCGGCACCTGATTTTGAATCTGACAAATTGTTTTGCCTGGAACCCTTTCTGTGTTCCTTCCTTGCTGTCCAAGCGCAGATGCCAAAGGCTTGGCGTTTTATACGAGAAATCAATTGACAAATGCCAATTCCCTTTTCTTTTCTTCTTTCACCTGAGATATTTATAAACCACAGCGCTTTTGGTTTGGATGCGGTAACATTGGCATACGAGTTTGTTTCCCCGCAGTTGCTTAATGCAATCATTATAGAACCTGCAATTTTCTCATAGAAGGAAGATTTCAAAATTAAAAATAAAAAAATGGAATGGTGCGCGTCAGAAACGAAGTCTAATCCCGGAATGGTCAATGAACTTTTTTAAGAATCACTTGCAGTCACATTGTCTTTCTTCGTTTTCTTCTCTCCTAATCTTTTCTGGTGAAACGAATCAAAAGGGCACTGATTTTGGCGGGTGACTCGATCTGTCTCCTTCAAATTGACTGTACCCTTGACCAATTTGTGCAATAAGAACAGCACAAAGTGGTTTTGCGTTTTGCATCAAACACCGTTTCCTTCCTGTTATGCAATCGCGGATTGATTTTTACAAAGAATCTGTAAATTAAATCAACATATATAAAGAGCTATTTTATTTAAATCAGACTTTCCTCGTCAAGAACTCGGAGCTTCTCTGAATTATGAGATTAAACACAACCACTTCGCCCCTGGTCATCTATACCTTATGTCCTTATCTACAGATAATTACACAAGTACAACTGGTAGAAACAGGTAAAAGAGTATTTTAAATCCGCCTAGACAGGAAAGATTTTGCTGGGACCTAGTCAAGAAGGAGTAAAAAAACTGCCCGTCTCGTTTACATCATGAGTTGCAATTCTTTCAACTTGCAGTCTAAAAATCGTATTCCTTGACAGGGCACCTGTGGAAGCTCCAGCATGTATAAACTTAACCAAACTTAATATATATACTGCAGATGTATCCACATATGTACACGTGAATCCAATTGGCGGATCTTCCATGGAAGCAATCTAAAGCCTATTCCATTCACATGTTTGCTGAAGCATCATCATATGGATTATGATGACATCACAAGTTCACAAGCCAAGTTTTCTCCCTCGGTGTTATAAGAACGCAATCCATCAGCTCAAATCAAAACCCGCATCAGCATTTATAGCATATAGCAATTTCGTTGCTAGCTGCTCTTTGCTGTGTCACAAACATGAGAAGGCTATTTAAGTCGGCAAACAATGGGCAAAATACCTGACAAAACCTTAATATATGCTCCAAGGCAGTAAAAATGAACAGAATGATCCAGACAGAAGAAATCTCAATTCAAAAGAGTCTTCAAGCGAGTTTCAAAAAGATTAAGTGCACTGCAAAATTATGTCCCGATAAACATATCCTACAGACTGAAGGACCAAACAAACAAAAGCCATGCATGCCTAAAATTCCAAGCGATGTTATCCGATCTCATAGAGCCATATCCACCCAGTGGCTTTTGGTTCACGAAATATCACTTTTCCTTCCAGAATCACCCTCCCGGAAAGATTCTCGGGCAAATGGCTCCCAGATAATTAGAATTTTTGTATTTGTTTAACAATACAAGATTCTGAGGAAAGTATCATTTTTGTGTTGTTTCCTTGTAATTCTAAACAAGTTTGAAGTAAATTACTGTCTTATCCTTTATTATAGTCATTTTAGTAATTATTAATATTTAATTAATTGTCCTAATAAAAAAAAATGTACTAGCTGATAAAAGGGATTTCTACTAACATAATAATATAATATTCAGATTTAGAAATTTAATACCATAAAATAAATTTGATCCATTATAAAATAATTATTGGTTTATTTTCTTTTAAAATTTAGTTCCTGGTAGTAGTAGTGTTGGTTAAAGGAATGAATGTTTAAGAACTAGCATGTAAGTTAATTTAGGTTTTTTTTGACATATTTTAAACGATTGAGAATATTTCGGTAGTGATATTAAATTTTACTTTTGTAGCACTTAGGAAAGTGAGATCGCTTAAGGGAACCTAGGGAGTTTGTGAGAGTGAGACTCTCAGGAAAGATTCTACAGACCAAACATATAATGCTAGGAATCTGGGACAAACCTTCTATAAGGTGGAAGCTTTAGAAGATTCATGCAAGTAGCTGATGTCGGCAGCCGATCAAGAGCTTCCTCAGAGGTAGTGCCCCCAGCCCTGGAGAAAAAGTTAAACATTTGTAGAAATCAAGTTATTTTAAAGGAATGTGAAAGAAATCTTACCAAAACTGTCACAATTAAACTAAATGCCTCACATAAACTTTAAAATCTGCTATTTCTAATTACATTAAGTACAGCTCTTACCTTTGTATACAAAATAAGGGCTCAAGATATTTAAATCCAAGCAAAGGTCCCCGTGAACAACCAGTCACAAACCTAAAAAAAAAAATTCAGGTAATTATCATCTTGGTAGTGTGTTCTCACGCCAACTGAAAGCTAAGAAATAAGGTAGCACAAAAAAAGAAAAAAGAATAAAAAGAACTTAATGAGAATAAAATAACTCACTTCAAAATTTTCTTTTGATTTTCCATGGAAAAACCTTTCAGAACTTCCCAGAACATCTCAATAACATAATGCTCCTGTGAAAAAAAGAAAAAGAAAAAGAAAAGAAGCTATATCAAGTAGCTTTTAATTGCAAGAAAACAGACAAAGGTTGGCTTAATTATCCAGTTAGGTATAGTTGAAGTGCCTCAGTAGCCATGAAATCATCAGAACACAAATATATCTATGTAAAATGGCCATTCATTCCAAATATCCAGAGTACCACCTTACATAGGGCCACAATAGCAATTCAGAAGAAGATTCAGAATCTTAATAAATGCAAACAAGCTCCAAAGTAGTTTTCTAGGAAAACAGCAAAGAAATCATTTCTCCTTCATATGTAAACTGGACATGAAGGCAAAATATAATCGCAAGAACTGAAATTAACCAAAGCTGATTCTCAATAAACATCATTAACTCTAACAATTATATGCTGGAGCCCTAGGGGCGAGGGTCTCAGAACAAGGGATAAAGAAGGGTGCAGGCTGAGCTCTAGATTAAAGTCTCACATAAGAATAATACAAAGATTAAAAAGGAAACAAAATGAGATGATTAGGTTTGGGGAGAAGATGGTGTGTTCGCAGGTGAGTAGGGAAGCAATTGAGTTAGGTAGGATAAGTTCCACCTTGTCTATTGCGGTTTTTGTTGTAAGGGAGAAATTGTGAGCTTAATTGAATTTCTTCGAATTAAGTCATTTGATAGAATTTTTCTCATTATTTTTAAGAGTGCTGTGAAGTCTAAGGTTTTCTCCTTTTCTCTCTCCTCTTGCATACTTTAGTATGCTGCTTCTCTGTCCATAAATAAACAAAATAAATGCAATGAATTCTAATTACCAGTAGTCACTACAAATAGGAAGCTGCAATTGAAAATTGTGGATAGTCAAATATTTCTAACCAGAACCTTAAAATTAAGACAGACAACATTAACTTACACTATGATAACCACCACCATAATTGCTGTGAATGCGCAAGTCATCAATATCCAAGCCATCAAGCGAACCTGATATCAGAAGCTTCAAACAAATAGCAGCTACGTCAAACAAGAGTCGAGGGGGCAGTGAGTGTTAGCTAATTCACCATTTTTAAGTTTACACATAAGGCTAATGATTCTTTAGTGTATAAGGTTTCCTGCTGATGTTGGATATGAGTTTAGCAACACAAGGCATCATCTCATGCAAAGCTAGCATGATTTGTTCATAAAACTTTGAATGAGAATACCTGAAGTTCATGCTCGTCAAACATATCAATCCATTCTTTCTTTATAAGCTGCTGAAAGCCCCTCATGAAATGAGAACTTTGTAGTCGTATCTGAAAGTGATATTACTAAGAAGATCAGATGACAGCATAGTGTAAACTTGATGAACTAAGAATGAAATGCTGGAATACCTGATAATTTAGACGATAATTGGATACAAGATGGGTAAAAGGAATGACATTGTCATTAGTGACACGCTGGTTTCTTCCTCCAGGACGCAGCTCCTCTTCTGTTAGCTCGCCATATTCATTATTTACGATGACAAAGTAGAGCTCCAAGTCAGAAATATCACCTTGATAACGCTGCAGTTAAGAGAAATGCAAGTAAAGGAAAAGGTGAGAACTCTAAAATCAAAAGAACCAATGAGAATGTGAAAGGATGCCAAACAGATGGAGATTTGTCATTTTTATTTTCCATATCAATAGAAAGTTCCATTCTACCACCTATAGGACAATCAAAAAGGAAATATATACTTTAGCACCTACAGAAAAAGGAACTGGCATCACATAATCTTAAACCCTCTACATGGACATGCCTGCCTCTGAAAAGGATAAGGAAAAAAATATACTTCAGCCCCTCAGAAAATGGAACTAGCACCATATAATCTTAAACCCGACAGACAATGGAACTAGCAACATATAATCTTAAACCCTCTGGATGGGCATGCCTGCTTGCAAATGGCCTTCTGCAACAAAGCAAAAGCTATTTCTTTCCCAAAAACCATTATCCTTTATGGTCCCATTTCTGACACCAAAAGTACGAAAGTCAGGCGGTCAACTAATGGCAGCAACAGATCATTTTGGCAGCAGGAATAAAAGCTATAACAGCTGATAACGGCTTATCAATAGCAAAAAGCAATTGCATTAAGACTTATCCAGCACAAGAAAATGAAACTACTCTTTCTGTGTAATTTGTTAAGCAAATTCAAATGAATAAAACACCATTCCAATCCCTTAAAATGTATCCCATAGGCATCTAGAAGACAATATTATTATGGATTCCCCTATAAAAGAATCAATTCTATCTTTCTGCTTTAGTTGACTCAATGGCTCCATTTTTCCCAGCAGCTCATTTCAAGGAGATTCATTTGTACCCGAAACACAATTATAAATGAAGTACAAATTTCCTGCTTGCTAAAGAATCAGTGCAAACCAAAGTTTATTGTTTGGATGAGAAGACATAGCAGTTACTGAAGCATTTGTGGCTAGTGGGAAGACAATCACAGTACCTTTAGGAAAATAAGGTGGCGATATAATTCTGAATCCAATGAAGGCAAGTCATTCAAATAGTTGTACCTGACCAATAAAAAACAAATCGTACATAAATACTACAATTGAGCCTGAGATAGTACATAGTAAAACATCAAATAGATGAAATTGTTAAAACTAATTTCTATTTCCAAAACTAAAAATAATATGAACTTGCAGATAGTTCAAAATTAACTATTACTAAGGTATCTGCTTTGAGAAAAATATATGTATACATATCAGAGAATTCTGAGATAGTAGCCATGAAGTATAAGAAAGTGAAAAAACAGCTAGAATGGGGTAAAGCCTTGGAATTCTTACTTCTTCTTTAATTTGCTTAGGAAGAATGTTGCAAAAGGTATATCAACAAGAATACCTTCAAACATAGCCTGCATGGAGAAGAGTAATCAGGTCCTTCATATAAGGGAGACAAAGGACAGACTGATAGGAATTTCGGTATTAAACCCTTGAAAGGCTCATTGTGTGCATTGGAAAGACATTGAACAGGAAATAAAACTAAGATGAGAGCAGTGATTTTTGCAATCAGTGGCATATCCAAAATATATGGCTGCAAGCCTTAAAGCATGATCAACATATATAATAGGAGGAAAGTCTTTGCTCCTCTGTACCAAAATGAGAGGGTTCAAAAGCTGTATGCAATAAAACTACAATGCCTGTGCATGATAACTCCAACTTCTTCTTTTTTGAAACAATAACTCCAACTTAAAATCCAAAATATGTCTATTCCACATAAATTAGCAAACATAGAAATACAAGCATCATGAATTAATAACAGAAGAATATTTAATTTTTTCACAACATGTAAGTCTACAAAGGTCCCATCAGTAACTCAAAAGGCTCTGTTACAGTTCTTTGGTGCTAACTATCAGAAAATATTTAGGTTATTCTTTCCCTTCTAGTACTAGGATCTTCTTTTCACATAAATATATCTTACACCATTTTATAATGTGAAATACGACCATGACATTTGGCCGAAAAAAGCAGATAAACAAAATCAGAACCACAATATTGTGGCAAATGATAAGATATAGTGATATAAAATCAATAAAAAAAACACATGTGGGCACAAAAACATGTGTATACTACATTAAAAATCTTGGTATTTTTCTTATTCATAATATATCAAATTCCATAACCTAAAATGGGCAATCAAAGATTGGTCATGAACAAGTGCATGCCCATGTTGCTACAACATGCAAATCTTCAGATGCTAGTAATAAAAAACTTACATGTGCTGCTCAATAGGATTTTCATTGCATTAGAAGACAATGCAATTGACATTGAAGCTCTAAGAAATCATGCAACCAACACCACTAAACATTATCTGATGAAGGGGTTAGACAAGAGAGCAAATCAAACCTTCGCAAGAAGAGTTCCAAGAAAATGAAAAAATTGAAGATGTTGTTCATGTAGCATTCCTGATCCAGGATTGGGGTAGAGTAGGTGATCAGATGTTTCCTGAATGAACAATGCAAAGCAGAAAGTCATAAAACAGAAGGTAGAGGGTACAAAAGCATAAATCAAAGTGACAAAAGGAAGAGTAAGAAAAAGTTCTGCTGCTGATATGTAATACACAAGACATGCATGCATAGAAACACCAGCCATCAAACGAATCAAAATGTTGTAATATATCCCAATATAATGCAAGACACCTGATATAAAATTTATATATGTTTCAAGTCATAACACAGCTTTTTACATGGGCGAATCTCTGAGTCTAATCGGGTTATGATTTGATTCAACTCAACCAAGTTCACATGGACTAGTTTTGCATTCAACTCGAAGAATGAGAATGCATGAATGTCACAGAACATAAATTTATGACCTTAAACAACCCATACTGCACATCGAAGGCAGCTCGAGTAATGTTTTCCATGAAATCTTTAAAAATGCCACCACCATCAATGCCAGCTTCCTCAACTCCAAACTCGTTGATAAATGATACACGAATCTGTAGGTGAGCAACCAAACATGATTACTCTAGCGTGTCATTTTCTGATTGAAAATAAAAATTTTAATTTGCAAAACAAATACATTACCAATCCTCGAAGATCCTCCTCAGACAACACACTCATCTGATTATAAGCATCTTCCAAAATATGATCTCTCCGTATTCTGTATCTGTTTCTTGTAAAAACACCATGGGACCCTTGTCTTTGCCTAACTGCCAATAATTGTGACTGGAAGACAGATTTATATAAATATCTACATAGACATTTATTCCTCAGAGCTTCACATATTCATCTAAATCCAAGGGCCACTTTGTTAAAGACTTACATTGAATATTTTAACTCTGCTTGTAAAAGGTACCAAGAAAGGAGCCTGTTTCATGATGTCATTTGCTTTGGTTCCATCTATTACAGCCTGAAAAGGAGAATATGAGCAAATTCAGCATCATAACAGTTAGGTTCCTGGGATCTGAAGATTACATTTGAGATAAAATATTACCTGAGAAATAAATGAGTCATCAACACCATCAGCATGGAAATCATTGGGTGGTGCAAATTGTCGTCTGTTGTTCCAATCTTGCAACTACAATAATATTCTGTTAAAAAATAGAAAATAAAAAAAAAACAATAAAATGAACAAAATCTCCTACGTTTTGCTAGAACAGTCTAAGCAAAATATAAGCAGATATTCCATCTGACTAAGCCAAAAAAATTTACAGAATCTACAAGGACTAGATAAGTGTATAAAAAACACTGATTGCAATAGAATGACATACAAGTGAGACTTGTGAAATTAGGATAACAAATTCAACAAATAGAGAATTACCTGAGAGAGGAGCTCAGAGGCTACAAGACTAACTCTCTGTTTAATAGATTCAATAGGGTTCCCACTATGAGCAGAGGTGTTCTTGACGAGTTTAACTGAATTACTGTGCACTTTAGGATTCACCCATAGGAGCTGCCATAGGGCCTGCACAAAAAAGAAAATGCAAAAACAGAGGTTGAAGGTATAACACATTTAACATTAGAAAGCAGCAACACACATAAGAACAAGGTGGCCAAGCACTGAGAGCCTCCAGTTCAAGTCTTTATTTTACAGCTTGTTGATCTAAAATTCATCAATAATAAGCTACCTGTCTCAAAATAACAATTAGGCACCGGACATCCTTCAATGATAAAGGCTTCTCCTGTTCATAGAACTCCTCATTGTCAACTAACATAAGCATGTACCTGGTAAACCATGAAATTAATTAGAATCGAAATATTTGCTTCTTCAAGAAGCAAGAGGAAGGACAACAAATAACTAATCATCAGATGCAGCCACACGTTAATCTAGCATCAAAAGGGGATGCATAAAACCAAGATGAGAATAAACAAAGACAGAGAAAAGAACAAGAGATGTCAATACAAGAAGGAAATGAAACCACCAAAGGGAGAGAAGCTGACTTATATACAGGACAAAAAACAGCCAGAGGTAATAGCCAGCCAGGTGCATTTCCTGGTAGATATGATAACTGATCAGGCAAGGATGGCCACTTTTTATTCTCATGACACTGCTTCATAAAATTCCAAAGCACTTGAACAAGTTCAGTTCTAAAAGCTAGTACAGTCATCATTCGCTCAACTGGCAAAGTGTTGAAAGCAACATGCAAAAAGGCACAAGCAGCACCAATAGCTGCAACCTCTTTATCGTCCAGTCCATGGTTTGAACCACTGACTATTGTAATCTCCCCAAATAAAACACTCGTCTGCTTGAAAAAAAAGTCAGTTGTTGCTTAGTTTCTGTAATTATAAGCGGTAGAGATTGCTTTAACTATTATAGATAGCCCAATTTAATGTAAACGCGATGAAGAGTGCATATGACATACCAATTGCAAGAGAAAGCGTGAATGCATAGCATGGACTATCTTGTGTTCCAAATCCTTGTTTAAGACTATTTCCATTTCATCAGGCAAAGCCATATCATCCTCATCCAGAGTGGAGCCTGAAGTTTAACAATTACATATATACACTCACATCAAGCAGCTCTAAAGACATTAATACAGCTTCCACAAGGTCAATGAATGAATATAAGGTTATGATCTAAGTAAGAAGTTTCCAAGCTAGAGGAAACCCACAACAGGCACGTATCAAGGAAAGAAATAAATTGATCTTTTATGGAGAGTGCATACTTGGTCTAATTTCTGGACTCGATGATTTTATAGGAGGAAGTGCCTCCAACAAGAATGTTGTCACGGCAGCAATATCTATAGCCTAATTGAAATAAATAAGAAAAAAATTAGTTTCAGAATCTACAAAAGCTGAATTAAAATGATGCAACACATTAAACAACTTAGATGAGAAAGATAAAAACAATCATTCTTTTTTAATCATAAAAAAAGAAAATGATGAGAAAGATCTAAAATGCCAATCAAGAAAAGGAAGTTACAGATTTTAAGGATTGCCAAATCTTTAACTCCCAGATGTGTGAAACTAAACTAAGTCAATGTGGTCATCACTATTGATCATTTCCAGGGCTCGTAAAAGGAGCAAAAGAGAAAAGAGGGGAGCATTGGTCGCAAAGGAAGCGACAGGAGTCTGCAAACCAGATTTTAAAACATACATGGAACTGCAGAGAAAGGATTAATCAAATGTTCAGGTGAGGTTTTCAAGGAAAAGTTTTAAACTTACTTAAAAGAAAATTTATGTATTGCATAACAGCTGGATCAAATCCACAAAGAGGGAAGTCATGGGCAGTGTGGTTATCCACTTTGATAAAACCAAGCGTTCAAGCACAAAATCAAGTTAATGATGCATCAATATGGTCTTGTTCTGTATTTCCAGTCTTATCAGTGATGTTAAAATGATAAGCCATAGGCTCTCAAGATCAAGTATGAAAGACTCCTTACAATAGTGATCCATCATTCTTCAGGAGTATTAGATTCATATAATTCTTGGTAGGTAAAAAGTCAACTTCTTTTCCCAAAAAGTATCAAAATCGTTTGCATAACTATCCCAATCCTAAAACATACAAACTATTGTTTTTTTGTACACCATCAAGTAGTTCTGCATCTTGCGAAGAGGGAAAGCAATTATTTATCAACAATTTTCATTCAAACAGATTTAGTATGAATGTTGAGTGAGCGCGCGCATTTGTGTGTGTTTTTATAATAACAGAACTATCTATTATGATTTCATGAATCCCTCACCATCTCAAATGAACAGTCAGCATGAGACAAAGCAGCTCCTGCGGTTTCTAACATATTTCCTAGAAGACAAGCGTGGCCAGGATATTCCACAGAAAGATCATTGGGCAGTACATAAGTATTATTCCGCATGCAACGTGCCATCTGATTAATGTAATGTTGGCTCAGCCCCTGAGTTGCAAAAACCTGGAAGGAAAAGGTCACTTATGCAACAATCCTAAGAATAAATAAGCAGTCCAAACAATAATTACATGTTCAGCTCATAAAGAAAACAAGTAGCAAGAAAATTACATATTCTGTTCAATGAGATCAATAAAATCAAAAGAAACAGTCCAGTGCATTTTTTTCCTGAAAGTAGCATGCCACAGTTGTGTATATTGCATAGAAATTTTACAAAAATTAAAAGCAATCAATTCCACCACAAGAAACATTTAAACACAATACCTCTTTTAAATTAGGAAAAAGTCGCCATAGTAAAGGAATTGTCAGCATCTGAGATGAGAAACTCCATTGCAGATCAATGGTGGGGCAAATACATGGCTTCTGACCAACATGAGATATCACAAGGGCAAGAATACGCTCCAATGGAGATGCATTTCTGATGGAACTGTCACTCCTCATATTCTCCTGCGGATTATTAAGGAAAACCAAATGCAGAAGTCTGTAACTGCTTCAGAATAGAGAAAGCATAATTATACGACAGATTTTGAGCAAGCATGCCAAAAATCAGAAATAAAAACAACCACAACTAACATGTTGATAGTCTGTCAAAGATAAAGTCTTATAAAGGTAGAGAAAAAGGCCCAAAAACATAGGTGGTATAACATTCAGAAGGAATGGATTAAAAAAGTGGGAAACGTCACAGCATTCTCTATTCACATTTTTCAGATGATTTATCTCAGATTCAGACCCTCTCTAGCTATGAGAGTGGAATCATATTCCGGAAACTGGAGAAGTATCAAGTTTTGGACTTGGAGATGAGTTGTTTGCATGAAATCCGGAGATGGCGAGCATCGGTTGCATTGAAAGTATATGATCTCTTACCTTCTTTTATTTATTGTTTACAGTAATGTACAATGTGTGGTTTGTTGCTCTTGCTGAGTTTATTCAGGGTATACAGATATTCATTTTACCTTAAGAAACTGATGGTCTTACTTCTTTTGCCTAGTTGTTGAGTGTTTTTGAAAGATATGTATTCTTTATATGTGCTATTCAAATCGTGTTAATTTGGGAAGGTTTTTTAACTATAGTAGTTACAAAACTACAACTCAAGGTTTCAAAGTTTCGGATATGGAATTGATTGAGCATGTTCGCATTTGGACAATTTTGAATAAGAGAGCATATATGGGAGTTTAGGATGGAAGATACTTGGAAACAGGCACATTATGCCGAATATACTTTCTAGAACAAATCATAAAACAAGTCTAATAATTAGATGCATACCTTTCCTGTTAGAACAATCTCTCGAAATAGAGCAAACACATTCCTTTGCAAGAGATAACCAACGACCTTACAAGCCCATGGAAGTTTGGGATCGATCAGCAAAGCTACAGCTTCCAGCAAGAGAGTTGCTGTTATGCTTGAATCCCTGGGCATCATCACTAATTGATCCTTCAATTGTTTTCTGCTCGACAATCAAATGCCAAATAGGGAGCACGTATCAGGGTGGTCAAATTTTAATGTTAAAAGGAGTGATAGCGTTGAACATGGTCTCATAAAATAACTCTGAGAAAATTCATTCATGCATTCCTCTATCAGATATCATAAACACAAGTTCAACAAAACCACTAAAGATAAGCAAAATGTAGATAAATCCTAAAAACAGCAAACATGAACATCACTAGCAAAATAGGCATGCTGGGCCCCCGAGAAAAGCAATGCAAAACCAGAGACCAAAATCCAATGTGTTAAGCTAATGGTTGTGCCAATTACAATTCAAATGTGTAACCATCAAAACCTGACACACCCTCTTCCATTATAGATTGATCCACGTTAAAAGTTTTATATCCAGATCAAGGAGATTTAGTAGTGATGTTCAGAATTCAGACATTGTCAGGTTAAAAACCAATAGACAAACATCAGTACAGCAAGAGAAAAATGCTCCTTTCCCCAGTCCATGTAGATAAAGTTAGCATCTGTCTTCACTCCACAGCAAAATGAGTGATCCAATCATCATCCTTAAATTCAGTAAACAACGAAGGAGGATACCTTTGTTTGCTTCTTCATAAAAGAAAACTCAAACAGTGCCACTACATACATTATTCAATCTCTAATCAACAAAAGTTTGAGGCAGGAAAGAACTGCTATCATGGTCAGCATAATAGAGTGCATACAGCTATAATAGTCAAAATCATGACCAGGATATGACTTCACATTGAAATAGAATCAAGTGATGATACCTGTCATGTCCCAAGATTTTAGCGCAAACACCATATCAAGTAAAATATTACATCTGACTAGCACCCAAATTCAGTAAAGCTGAATGTTCAGCAGATTTGGGATATATTCAAGCAGGATCAACAGAGCCAACCTATTTTGATAGATAGCCCAAATACAGGCAAATGAGAGTTTTTTGACTCTATAATCCACCAAAGCATGCTTGGTTGAATAATCCCCACCAGCAAATAGGCTCACGATATCCCCTGTTGAGTAATAACAGGATGTTAATACAAACCAATAATATGCTGTGCTGCAAATGGAGTATATTGAGAGGGATACTAGGAATGCAGAGGAATTTCAAATACACATTACTTGCACATGTGAAACTGGTAAAACAAGACGAAGTAACACGTCTGAGTTTTGGAATAACTAAAAGAACCCTGCAATTTGCAATACTGCACTTTGTGGTTTTTACTCGTCCTCAATGCCATAATTATAGACAGAAGAGGCGCCTTCCAGAACAATAGCTGATAGCCCATTGTTCATGCTTCTTAACTATTACCACAGCAGGACATAATTTGTTACAGGACCACCATAAAACATTCTGCAGATTAATCAAGTAGACCCACCATAGAACATCATCAATGGCAGTCTTCACACCAGACTCGAACAAAAAGTTTCATAACTAATGACCAGAATTTGCTAAACAGGGAAATTGTTTGGAATGGAATTAATAAGTTTTACAGCATGGTTATTTTAGATTGTCATTTAAAACTCAATTTCAAAAGTAATAAAACTGTAGAGAGAACAAATAAAATAGCAAAATATAACCGGGGCATCAAGACTCGAAATGCAGTGAATGCCAAATCCAGAGACATTCTAACACAGAAATTACAACTCAAACAAGTGAATTTTTACACAGGGATATCTTACTCTCTGTGATTAGACATGCTTTCCTAATCATGTTTTCTATATATATAAAAAAGTACTGCTTAAACAAGTTTGTAAGGTGTCCATTGGAGAAATTTTATTATTATGGAAATACCACTATCTTGAACATTTTGCAGAAGCAATCGGCAAGTCTCCACGAGGATTGTGAAATCATCACTATCTTTTGCATTGAAGAAAAATAATAGCTGCCGGAAGAACTCTGAATCCGGACCAAAACAATGCCTGGATGCATGAGACAGTTTGAAGGAGGAATAAACATTTAGAATCTCAACCAAAAGGTTATCAAACAGATTTTCACAACAGTTATTCATGATTTCTATTAATAGCATTATGACGAGGACATCGCACGTCTACCTGTCTACATTTTGGCAACACTTGCCATAGGTTCCATGGAACTTCCCTCGCACCCTAGAATGTTCAGCCTCCACTGCCTTTCTCCCTCTGAACCATTTCTGTGGTTACAAATTAGTCAACACTTTGCAACAAAAGCATTACAAGTTCTAAGTTCTAACAACAGCTTCAATCATCCCAGAAAAAAAAAAGCCACAAGTGCTCTTTATTTAGATTAAAGGTAACCTAGAATATGCTATCTCGCTACAAAATCTCACAGAACAAAGAAGGCTCGAGAATTAAGAGATGCGCCAAATCTCACTCGAAAAAATCCATTTTCAATCAAACAGAAATTGTAACTAATTTTTCTTCAAGGCAAGCGATGGAGTTACAGAAACCCTAATTTTCGCGATCCTTTCAACCCTGATTCTTAAATCCACAAAAATCCATGTCTTAGACAGCACCATTACGTGTAGAACATGGCATTCATGTACACAAGAAAAAAGGCATTGAATTTAATTAAATAATGAATAAGAACACAAATTAACATGCGTAAATTATAATCAATTGATCAAAAGAAAGATTGGAGGGAAACCTAACTTGAATTTTGACAGCAGCGGCATTCTGTTGCTTCACCCACAACCGACTATTACGTTCCAATCTAGTTTGTTCAAGAAGCTTCTTCCTATCTCTCTCCTTCGAACTCCGGCCTCCTAAATCGACTCGCTTCCTTGTGGATGAATCGCCGTTGAAAAACATCGCTTCCCCTCTGAGCCGAAACCCGGCCTCGCCAATCACGCTACTATATCACCGGGTTTAAAAGAATCAGTCCAAGTTTATTAGAGATATAGCAGAAGTTCGTGATCAATTTGACAAAAAGTTGAAGAAGAAAAAAGTTCACGGAATTGTTTCTTCTTGCGAACTAAAAACTGGAAGAGACTGCCTGGGAAACTTCGCTTAATAAAGAGAGTTTAAAAAGGTCCTCCCTGTAGGTAATTTGCACTTTCGTTCAGAGTTTTTTTTTTTTTTTACCGCTGTGAATTCATCGATGTTATACTTCCACATTCTACCTTCATGACTCAACAAAATTTCTCGCCATTCAATGCTAAAAAATTCTTCCTCGAGTCCCTTCATGAAAATCACGTCCATTGGACAAAGTGGATTCCGCAGATTCAATTGTTATAATGTTTTTTTCATGCCGTTTGATTATAATAAAAAAAAAATGTTCGGGGTGATATTTTAAAAGTGATTTACTTAGATATGTTTTAGCCGAACAAATTTTTTTAATGTAAAAGAAGTGATAGGTTGAAAAAATTTAAGCTCTAAGTGAAAAAAATCAATAAAAGTAAATAAATTGACAAAAAA
>Ga0325402_1000538_pt1 | contig 26995 bp, 19 predicted proteins | sample PopdelMetagenome_22_FD_207212 | JGI IMG/M metagenome (GOLD analysis project Ga0325402, IMG submission 207212) | Populus deltoides microbial communities from Bellville, Georgia, United States - Xylem-PdKOR-R3 | ecosystem: Host-associated > Plants > Phyllosphere > Stem > Wood/Secondary xylem... | reverse complement strand
AATAATAATTTTATTTTTAATATCTTATCTTTTCACATGTAAATAAATATTTTTTTGGTTTTCTTTCACAAAAATATTCAGATTTTTTTTAATTTTCAAGTATAATAATGTTTTTAGCCTCAAAGATTAAAAAAAACAAGAAGAAGCTTTGCTTTTAAGAGGTATTTTAATATTTTTACATGGATTTTTTGTGTAATTAAAAAGACCTTGAGGTGTTTTAGTATTTTCATAATGTATTTGTTATTTTTAAATAAAAATGTTACAGACGTGAATTCTTCACGTCCTAGCGAGTGGACAGCACCTGCATCATTAAGGAGGCGCGTATGACGCTTTCCAGTGGCCAAATCTAGTCTTCCGCACGTCTAACTGGATGCACATTCGTGTCCTCTTTCACATAGTGTGATACATGTAGACAGATAATGGTTGGATGGTCGCCAATGACCGATTGTTTACGTTTTTTCTTTCTTTTCTCTCTCTTAACAATTAAAATGCATAATTGTCCTCTTTGTTTATTGTTTGTCAAATCAGACATGTTTTTTATTCTCACGTACCTTGGGTCTAACATGGTCTGTCAGACTCGTGCCTAGATCAAAAAATTTAAAATTTTTCAAAAGTATGATTGGACTATAAAAACAAACATTGTCTAATTCAAGTAGGATTTTTCATTCATATGTAGTTGAACTTAACTGCAAATTCTTTTTTGTTTGTGCAACTTATTTTATAAATTTGTTATATTTAAAGAGGAAGGAATGGAAAAAAAATGTTGAGTTCTAAATGATTTATTTCAAGTTTTCAAAAATAAACTTCCTTTTTTTTATGCATTCTAAATAAAAAATATTAATTTTATGTTTCATCCAAGTGTTGGACAGTTTTTAAAGGGTTCATGCTTTTTAAAATTTAAGATGTTGTTGCATGATCTAATTATCAAAGTTTGTTACAATGAGAGTTTATTCTACATTATAACTATTAGTATATACAAAAATTTAAAATATATAATCATAAGTTAAAACTTTTGAACTTTTGAATTGATACATTATGTTGTAGGAAAAGAAAATATTGTATATATAAAAGACTTATTGTCCTTTTGACTATCTTAATTTGTGCAACTTTATAGATGATTTCTTCACTAAAATTAGTGATTAATAAAAAAAATGAGTGAATTTTAGGGATGCGTGTGGTTAATGTCCCAAAATAAAATAAAAAAATATAAAAAAGATAAAAATATATTTGGTTAAAAATACAAAGATGAAAATACAAAATAAATATTTTTTTAGAACAATTACAAGTGAATTCTTATATTTTCAAAAAAAAAAGTGCATAAGTCTAACATGGTTGTCAGGCCCAGGCGTTTGGGTCTAGTAAAGAGAGTGTAGATTTAAAAATCAACCCACTTGATTAGGTTTAATAACATTATTAAAATATTCTTCATACTCTTAATATTTTTTTATATTTTAAAAAATTAATATTGACCTGCTGCAGAGTGCGGACCAATATACTAGTAAATTTTATGAGAATATGTTTCAATGGGTGTTTAAATTAATTGGAACTATTATTGTATCTCATAATTATAATTATATTACATTATAATTATATAAAAAAACACTAAAATTGGTGGATTTTTTTATACATGAGGTTTTTTTAGAAAATAGATAAGTTTTTGTTTTTACTTTCTATTTTTTATGATATTTTTCTAGTTTTTTTATATTTGAAGGAAATAGTTTTTTTAGTTTATCTTTTATATTTGATAATATAAGTGTTTTCTAGTTTTTCTATTGTAATAGTATTTCAGTAAGCGGAGACATAGAAAAATAAAAATTAAATATTTTAAATATCTTCATATAGTTATGGTGTTATTAATCTTAGAGAGTTTTGACATTTGATAAACTTCTTTATTCTTTACTCTTGTCCTTATCAATTCATATCAGGTATCAACTATTCTTGATAGTTATTTTACTTTGTTGTGTGCTATAAAACAAATATGGTTGAAAACAAAATCCTTGGTGGTTACTAGATCGTTGGTTTACGCTATATTATGGGTCGGTTTAATTATTTTTTAATGTCAAAAAAATATTCAAGCATTGCTAATGTTTTTTCTGGTAGAAAAAAAAATTAAAATCATGTGTGGGTTGACCTAATGTGACCCAATTAACTTGACAAGTCCAAAGGTAACTCGAACGACCAGTAAAAACATAGCTTGACTAAAAAAAATTACGACGACATCCTTTTATTTAAAATATTGAGATAACAACATATTGGATTGACCAGAGTCGACTTAGATTAATGTGCTAAATTCATAACCTAGGTCATGAGACCATAAAAGCCCTATATAAACCAATTCAAAATAAATTATAGATCTCAATTCTCGATCAATGCAATGTGGAAGGATAAAATTTTAAAAAATATATATCAATTAAAAAAAGGACAAAAAAACAATCTGCATTAATCTACCAAATACACAACCTAAGTCATGAAACTAGAATAACTCTATAAAAAGAAAATCAAAATAAATTGTAAAGCTTGATTCCTAATCAACCCAATATTAGAGGATGAAATTAAAAAAAATTAAAAAAATACATGAAAAATGATTATACTCAACCCGGACTAACCTGTCAAACCCATTATTCGGGTCATGTGACCGGGATAACCTAATATAAAGAAAACTAAAAAAAATGAATTTGTTTACCATGTCAAACCCTCGACTTGGATCATGAGACTAGAATAACCCATATAAAGTAAATTAAAATAAATTATAAAGCATAATTCTCAATTAATCCATTACTGAAAAATGAAATTAAAAAAAATCCACCTAAAAAAGATGTAATAAAATGACCCAAGTTAACTATCAAAATCTGTGATTCAGGTTATAAGACCGAGATAACCTAATAAAAAGTAAATCAAAACAAATCATGAATCCTAACTCCTAATCAATATATTGTTGAAGGATGAAATTAAAAAAAATTAAAAAAAGAAAAAAAACCTGAGTCAACTAGGTTAATATGTTAAACCCGTAAAACAAGTTATGAGTATTCAATAACCACATAGAATGCAAACTGCAACAAACTATGAAGCTCAATCTTTAATAAATCAAATATTGAAAGATAAAATTAAAAAAAAAACACAAATTAAAAAAGAAAAAAAATTATTGCAATGAATAGTGTTTTGTGAGGTGATGCACAATAAAAGTACCACCTCTTTTAGTTTTTGTTAGATTTTATTTTGTTGTGTGTTGTAGAATAATAATTTTGTTAAGAGGTGGCATAACAAGATGTGCTTGTGTATGAGTGAATGAAGATGCTTCCCTCATGAAAAAGGCATCTAAGATCTAATGTGTTGTTTTCATCTACATCAGTTGTTGCCTTTAAAAATCATGATAGTAGGACCTGGGGTGACTCACACAAAAATGTTGTGGTGAGGACCTATGATGAGGTGCCTCATGCAAAGGCGTTAAGGACCCATAATGGGGTGGCTTGCGCACAAAAATGATGTTCTAATGGAGGATAATTTTCAACTTAATACTGAAGTCGAGAATGAGCTCCTTTCAAACTAGGAAGACTGATATAGGAGCTTTTAAAAAAAAATAGATATTTTTCTATTTTTATTTTCCTATTCTTCGTTATAAAGCTTTTCTAGTTTTTTTCCTATTTGAAGGAAATATATTTTCTAGTTTATTTCTCTTATTCAATATTATTATAGTTTTCTAGTTTTTTCTATATAAACGGTTGTAATAACCTTTTGACAAGTGAAAACATAGATAAAAATTGAATGTTTGGGGTGTCTCACCATAGTTATAGTGTTTATGGTCTTTGAGGGTTTCGATATGTGACAAACTTTTTTATCATTTGCTTCTGTTTGTGTTAGATATTTTCTATTTTTATTTTTGTATTATTTATTATGATACTTTTCTAGTTTTTTTACTCTATTTGAAGGAAAAAAAATTTCTAGTTTATTTTTCATATTCAATAATATTAGTGTTTTCTAGTTTTTTTTATATAAAGTGTTAAAATAACCTTTTGGCAAATGGAGAAATAAAAGAATAAAAACTGAATATTTTAGGTATCTTTCCCTATAATTATGGAGCTTTTGATTTTTTTGGGTTTTGACATGTGACAAGCTCTGTTATCCTTTACTCATATATGTATTAATTGGTATTACAGCTCAACGAACATTGATGTTTATTTTGTTTTGTCGTGTGCTGCAAAATAAACATGACTAGAAAAGAGCTCAATGATCATTTGTAGTTATTTTGTTTCGTTGTGTGTTGCAGGACAACTATGACTAGAAAAGGCTGCAAAACAAGACGTGCTTGTGTAAAAGGGAATGATGTGGTTCCTTTTAGGAAAACAAATATCCAAAAACTAGTGTATTGTTTTCATTTATGACAATTATTGTCATTTGAAATCCTAGTGGTAGGATTCACGATGCGATGGGCTGCACAAAAGTGTTGCATTAAAGAGTCATGAAGGGATAATTCGCACAAAGGTGTTAAGGACTCACAATGTGGTGACCCATATATAAAAGGGTGTTTTTCATGGAGAATAATTTTCAACTAAATATTGAACTTGAGGACGAATTCCTTTCAACTTGGGAGACTCATATTAGAGCTTTTAAACAAAATAAATATTTTTCTATTCTTTATTATGATACTTTTCTAGATTTTTTCCCATTTATAAGGAATAATTTTTTGTAGTTTATTTTTCTTATTCAATATTATTAGGGTTGTCTAGTTTTTTTCTTCTATATAAAAGGTTGTAATAGATTTTTGGCAAGTAGAGATATAAAAGAATAATAATTGAATATTTTGGATGCCTCCCTACAATTATAATGTTCCTAGTATTTGGGGGTTTTGACATGTGACAAACCCCTTTATCCTTTGTTTCCATTTGTTTTAGATATTTTCATAATTTTATTTTCTTATTTTTTATAATGTTGATTTGTCTAGTTTTTTTTTTCTATTTAAAGAGAATTTTTTTGTAGTTTATTTTTTCTATATAGTATTATTAGGGCTTTCTAGTTTTTTTTATATATAAAAGGTTGTAATATCCTTTTGGTAAGTGGAGATATAGAAGAATAAAATTGAATATTTTGAGTGTCTCCCCATAATTATGGTGTTATTGGTTTTTGTGGGTTAAACACGTGACAAACCTTTTTTACCTTTTGATGTCAATTGGTATTAGAGCTCAATTATCATTGTTGATTATTTTTCTTTGTTGTGTGTTGTAAAACAACCATAGTTGAAAAGGAGCTTAACGATCTTTGATGGCTATTTTGCTTTGTTGTGTGTTGTAAAACAATCATGGTAAAAAAAGATGTGCTTGTGTAGAAAGGGATAAAAAGGTCCCCCTGAAAAAAAAAAGATGTTTATAAACTAATATGTTATTTTAATATGCATCAGTTGTTGTCATTTAAAATCCTAGTAATGGAACTCATGATGAGGCGACCCATACAAAATAGTTATGTTGGGGACCTATAAAGGGTAACTCATACAAAGGTGTTAAAGATTTATAATGGGATGACCCATACATAAAAAAAATGTAATTGATGAAGGGCAATTCTTAAATGAATATTAAACTCAATGATGAGTTCCTTCCAACCCGAGTAGACCGATGCATAAGCTGTTTTAGAAAAATAAATATTTTTGTATTTTTTATTATGATATTTTTCTAGTTTCTTTCCTATTTAAAAGGAATATTTTTTTCTATTTTATTTTTCCTATTCAATATTATTAGGGTTTTGATTTTTTTTCTATTAAAAGGTTGTAATAACCTTTTGGCAATTACAAACATAAAATAATAAAAATTGAATATTTTAGATATCTTTTCATGGTTATGATGTTCTTGGTCTTTAAGAGTTTTGACATGTGACAAACCCCTTCATCATTTACTCCTATCTACATCAGTTTCTACCGTGTAAACATTATGTGCGCACATACACACATAACATTGAAGACCACAACAATTGTTTTAGGTAAGTTGTTGTATAAAAATCAAGGAATAAAGGAGAAAAGAAAAGAGGAAAAAAAGGTTGTCAGAGCCATATCGAGACTTCAACCACTACACGTGTTTGTTACTCAATGGTATTTAATCAGCTATGACTTATTTATTTTGATGATAACAATAACTAGTTGATTTAATATGTTTATTGAAGATTTTATTGATGTAGAAATTCCTATACATCATTTGAGGTAATATGGACTCCTTAAATACAATATGGACTTAAAGATGCCTAAGCTCATTTATATGTAATCAAATTTTTATGGAATTTAATTTGGCATTATAAAATGACTTTCATTAAAAAAATACCTAACTTGCTAAATTTCATCATCCAAAGTATTTTTACTATCAAAACTTATATAGTGATAAATACCTTATAAAAAAACATGTTAATCATATATTTTGGTATTATCACTCAATTCATTTTATATGAAGTGCAAAAGCTTCTTATTTATTTTTAACTAAAAGAACTTATCACATGCGTCTTACATTTTTATCCATTCTTAGCTAAGTTAGCCAACTTGTAATTTTGGAAGAAAAATGCTTGATACTCAAGTTGTTTTGCAACAACTCTTTTTCTCTCAAAATCTATGACTTAGTCGTTTATAACAAAGAGCAAAAACACTTAGAATGGCAGCAACTAAAAAGAGAATGCCTATTATACATAATCTAAGGGAAAAGACATGAGATCAAGTGAGAACTCAAGAATGTTATTGCTCCTTAAGAAAGAAAAGATGGCAAGGAACTAAGGTGATGGCTTGTAGCTTTTCCACCTACCTATCATACTATCTCTACTTTGAGACCTGGTGAATGAAGGGTGGGAGCAGAGTCTTCATCTGCCACCTCTATTCAATCACTGAAGCCCGGTAATAAATGTTGATGGATTTAGCCTAATAGAGTGTAGTGTCACATGGCTGCAAATAGACTAGATTAGGTTTCACAAGATCTCCTCGTCCATAGTCAAGAAGTGGAACCAATTGCTTAACTTCGCACAAAGGCAGCCATGTGGTGGTTAGTACGCCTTGAGTGAGGAGTGAAGTTCAGGGTGGAGTCGCTGCTGCTGCTTTTTGTCTATAGTTATAGCTGCTTTATAAAGGGTGAGGCTAGGCTTGAAAGAGCATTGCATTTCTTTTGCTAAAGGCCAATGATTGACTAACTATGTTCTACGGGTGTGATTGACTAGGCTGAGAAACTACTCTCTATATAATAACTAAGATAATAGAAAACTCATTTGATCTTGTTCATACAGATGGCACTAGAAAAAATCATGAATCTTATTCTGTTATATACCATCACTAAGATACTCGATTTAGACTCTGTCTCAAATAAACTTTGACATTTGATCTTGTTTATAAACTTTGATCTCGTCCATTGTGATGGTTTGAACTTTGCAAAGAGATGCATTTAATAAGTCTATGAACAACAAATCCACTACATACCATTATGCATACATTTAAGACACCGAACTCAAGAGTAATGGTGTGAGGGTGACTGTTTATTTTTCTATTAATATACATTGGTGTAGAATTTAGTTACTTCAATGAAGGAGTTACTTGATTCATTTGTCCATCTACATGTAAAATATCAAAATGTTGTTTTAAATAAATACCAAATCATTTTTTAAATCAAAAGGCAACTTCAATTTTTCAAAATTCCACCGGCAGAAAAGATTTTAGTAAAAGAAATTAATTAAGTCTATGAGATCATGTAAGGCTGTAAAGGTGTATTTATGAGTTCTTATAGGGAACTCTTTCCAGGATGTTTGGTTGTAAATCAAAGAAAGAGACACAATCGAAGGATAAGCTCATTATTTCATTGAAATTTTAGAAAAAAGACTCTATAACAAAGACTTTATGCTAACATCTTGAGCTATGATTACTGTAATACATAAAAGAGTTAGACACTTAGCAATCATTGATTGAATTTTCTGGAATCTTCCAATCATTCCTCTCCCACAAACTCCTCGACAAGGGCATCTTTCCAATAGTCAGTTGAGGTCATATGTAGACCAATCTTGGATGACATTGTAGCTTCATATTCAGGACGATTGATCTCTAGGTATCTTTGCTTTGGTAGTTCTTTCTCTCGTCTTTGTAACAGCCTTCAATATTATGAACCTAAGTTTCTTTTCTTTTTCCAGTGAAACTTTTTCTCCTCAATCGAGTCAACAATCTTTCCAAACCAGATGACTTGTCAATCCTCTCAGTTATAACAACCAGGCCAGAAAAATATTGTGCAAAGCCTCCAACTAGGTAGTCAAAGTACGAGGCCTTGAAGGCGTTGGAAAATAAATTGATCATCTGATTTTCCAACAAAGAAGGATTAACCTGTGCAACTGCCTCATGCCACCTTTGGGTGTATTTCCATATGAACTCCTTGTTGTTCTTTTTCATAGCTTGCAAGTTTGACCTATCAGGGCCCATATCCATATTGAACTTATATTGCCTAAAGAAGGCATCAAATAAGTCCTTTCATTTTTTACCTTGGTATTGTCCAACCACATATACCAAATGAGGGCAGTGTCACTCAAACTGTCTTGAAATAAGTGAATCAATAGTTTCTCATCATAAATCACCTTAGCCATTTTGTTACAGTATGCTTTGAGATGAATTACAAAGCATTGAGTCCCTGTATATTTGATGAATTCAGGCACTCAATTTTTTTTGGAATGACCACGTTAGGCACCAAGCACATCTCAACAACCTTTATGGGATCATATAGGCTAGTTCCCTCAAATTCCCTCATCCTTTGCTCTAGGGTAGCCAATTTTTCCAGGCCCTTTTCTTTTGCCATCTTGTTCTTTTAAGATTCCTTCATTGTAAAATCATTGGTAGATGGAGTCCTCATGGGGTATGCTGGTTGAGCAAATTGGAAATACATGGCCTGTTGTGATTTAAGTGGCACCTTATTTGCCCCTAGATTTTGTGGGTTAAAGGGAGTTGCGGGCATAGTTTCAGTTTGAGTTGTAAATGTTGCTTCTCCGGATTTAGATCCCAAGGCCTATTCTAGTAGACTAGTAAGCCTCACGACTTCTTCTCTAAGACTTTCCAAATCTTTTTGGTGTTGGGCTTCCAACTGAGCTCTTTCTTTGTTTTTCATTTTATCTTTTTCGCAATTGAGTGTTATAGGTATGTTTTAGTGGGGAGCCTTAATTTCAACATGCTAAATGACAATTATGTAACTATACAAAAATATTGATGTTTTCAATAAGAAAAATGCATGTTTAATGTGGACTCGCCCTTCACAGGGTGATAATGGTTGTTTATTCATGAATTTTAGAAACTTGTTGTCATCATCAAGCCAACGAATCTTTGTCATGTCTTGTCTAAGTTTGAGCTTTTGATAAGACTTTCGGCCCTCAATTCAAATAAGTTCCCCTTTATCAACTGTAATAACTCGGACACTTGTACCCTATGTGACGACCATTTGCCACCCAATGGTCTTGGAATTCAAGATGCCACATGTTGGGTTTGCCCTAGTGAGATTACATAAGGAACAACCTAAAGGGTAGGTTCTAGTCGTTAAGTGCATCAAGTGGGTAAGTTACTATCTAGTATCAAAGGGTCTTTCACATGCTCAGTGATTGTCCTCAAAGGGTCTTTCACATGCTCAGTGATTGTCCTCAAAGGGTCGTTATGAGGCTTACAAGTAGTGTGAAGATAGAGGTCCTGGGTAATATCAAATCGACATACCAATCGCTATTGAGTAACCAATCAAGCGAAAGTTAGATAGTTTCATGAGTCTTACCTAGGCTAAAACCATTGGGGTACCGTTACTTCTCAACCTATCTTAAATTTTATGGCGTGTGCTTTTTAAAGTGATATATGACAATAGAGATGCGTGTTAAAGTAGTAAAAAGCAATAACCACATAAACACAGTATAAAAAATATTTTTTAGCAATTAACAAATAGAAAAGCAAAGCTTAGTCCTAGAAATCCCAAGTGGAGTTGCCATTCTGTCGCACCCGATATCGCGACAACCTTTAAAAAATTTCTCATGGAAAGAAACAAATATCTGACATCTTGTTCTTAGAGGGAAAATGGCATGTTTAAGGAGTCACCACCTAGTATTATGGTCACTAAGAACCTTAACTAGTCAATATAGATTGTAAGGTATGAGACTGGTTACACGAAAATGAAAGATACTATCACTCTTTAAGCGTCCTACTTAAGGCAAACTGCATTGCTAGTTTTGTCTTAAATTGCTAAGAGTTTATTGTAGTATGCTTTTCATGGTCTACCTATGATATTCAAGTTTTTCAAAGATTTATAAAAACCTAAACAGTTTCTTATGAGATCTCTTAAACCAACCAGGCCCTAACTAAAAATGCTTGTTTCTTTCTTCTTCTTTGTAAATATCGTTCAAAAAGAATTTAGTCAAACCTACAGCATGGCACGTGAAGTAAACCCTAAAAAACTTGAACAAACCATTTTCTTTTTAAATATTTTTTTAATGTCAAATGTATTCTATGAAAAAAACAGCTCAACCCCTAATTATACGTCTATCAAGTTTATTTGGCAAGGACAATCATATTATTACACTACTTTAATCCATAGTGTTTTGTATCTTGGTGAACAGTAAAAGAACAAATAACAAAGGACAATCATATTTAATTACATATAATACACTAAGTTTCTTTAGTGTATTATATAATATCTAAAAACCAAATGACACCGATCTTACTAGAATTTTAGTTGTCCTCTACTTACAGTTTTTCAATTTGCTCTTCTTTTTTATATTTCTTTGCAACTTTTTGGTCTTGGAACATACTAACTATTTGACCCATGCTCCGCCGCAAGCTAAATAATATTTTCTATAAAAAATTATATTTATTGATTTTTTCGACGTGTTTTTATACATAAAACAATTATATAAATTAAAAGGCTCATGCATGCATGTAATTAAATAAATCGAGAACTATATGTGTTAATAAACGAGAAAAAAAATCATTAACGATAACTAAAAATAAAATTGAAAAAATCAAGAGACATGTTGTAACATCACCCGTAACGAAACCAAAGCATCAACCATAAATAAAAAAACATCGTAAATTTTTTTTTTATTGAACTCATACACTGTTTATTGAAATTTTAGCAGAGTTTCCCCTATGTCGGGAGATCCCAAGTTATCTACAAACAATTTGTACACATCCTGTATTCATTATTCATACACAATCTAATCATTTCAAGTCTCAAACTGTAAACTTTTAAGATAAAAAATCACACAATTATCAAATTATAAAAATAAGAAGAATCCTAGAATTTAAGAGGTAGCCATAAATTAACCATCGTAATTGCAATCAAACATTAGCATAATAAAGATTCTAAATTTCAATTTACTTACAGCTTTAACAAAAATAATACTACATAACTTTATACATACAATTTCGAAGTATTGTTATTTACAACCTAAAAGAAAAATTCTTTCATCTTTCTATTAACTTAAGTGACTATTTGGAGGGGACACCCAAGTATCAACTAAGAGTTATGCTGCTGAAATAAACCTGCATAAACATAATTAAATTAATTAAGATGATCTAGTATATTTTCATTACACTAACAATTTGCTTTTTAATTCATTTATCACCAATTTATATAGTTTCCCAACTGCCAGCACACCAATCTTGTTCAATAATAACTAATTCTATTGATTGTCCTTTCGCATGACACCAGTTCCAAACGAGGACACTGGTCCATCTATCAGCTTATTCACAGGGCACCAGTCCCAAACCAGGACACTGGTCCATTCATCATTCAAACACTACATATAAATACAAAAATTTGAACTACATCTTATTAGGGATTAAGTTAAAGAATTACATAAGACTTTAAATTAGAAATTTAAGTGTCAGACACCTACCTAAAAACTCTGCTCTGCTAATCATCCTTTGCTCCCGTCTATTTTCCATAATTTCATCTGTACCAATAGTTATACTAATTTAAATTTCAAGTCTTAACCACACATACACACATATGCATACTACCTTCATAATTCAACATTTTGTAATAAAAAACGATTCCAAACAAAAGTTATCAATTTACAAGTTTTAGGTGGCTCAACATAATGAATTGTCCAACTATTACTGTCTAGAAATTGAATTGTTACTGTCCGAGCTCTCCTCAGATTTTTAACTATATCTGGAGTTATAGAAGTCCATTTCAAGTGAGATTGGTCTCATTGGAAAGCTAAGACAAAAGGCTATAAGTTCTATGTAGGAAGGAGAACCCAGTTCTGCCCCCAAGACAGTCAAAATTGCTCATCAACAAACATTAGACTGTTACTGTCTAGAAATTGAACTGTTACTATCCGACATCTTCTCAGATTTTTAACTATATTTGGAGTTATAGAACTCTTTTTCAAGCGAGATTGGTCTCGTTAGAAAGTTAATACACAAGGCTACAAGTTCTATATAGAAAGGAGAACCTAGTTCCACCCCTATGACAGTCAAAATTGCTCATCAATGAACATTGAACTCTTACTGTCTAGACACTGTTTAGTATTTTGAGTATAACCGGAGCTATAGAGCTTGGTTTGATGCGTGGTTTGTTTCTTTGGAACACTACAACATGGGTCTACAACTTTCATGAGGAAAAGTATCTTAAATTTTGTCATTTTAAGATCCAAATCTTAGCGGAGAAGTTGAGAGACAACCTGTCTAGTTTTGATTTCTAAGTTCAACAAATATAAATTCGTTTCCCATGCAATTTTTTCCCATCATTTCTATCCACCTATCATTATTTAACAAACTTCTTAAACCTATACTAAGGTATTCTAACATCTCAATTATTCCAGAAAAACATAAACAAATTCAGGTGACTTAATAAGAAAGTTTGTTACCTTTTATTACAAAACAATGAGTCAAGAGATTGAGGACAACCCCTTTTCCTCTTCTCTTTCCTTCCTTCTTCTAACCTTTCTCTCCCCACTAGTAAATTTTTCGAAGTTTTCTTCTTAAATCTTATTTGAAGCACTCTTAGTTTACTTACTCTCACTTTCCTTTGGATTCATATGATGAATTTACAAGGTTTCCTCTCAATTTTTTCTTTTCTCCTCTTTCTTCCTCTCCTTGGCCGGCCATTATTACTCTAGGGATTTCTTGTTATTTATAATTATGTTCTTTTCTTATTTACATCTTGCCCCTATATTTACTTCTATTTTCACATTGACCCCACCATTCCTTTTATCAATCCATTGACCCCCACTACTTCTCTTTCTCTTTACTAACTCCTTACTTCTTTATTATTGTTTTCAATTTCACCCCTCTCATTAAATAACTTCTCTTTTAATCCAATTAATTTGTTTAATTTAATAATTTATCCACATTCTTTTTGTATTTTATTTTATTTTACTAAATCAAGATGAGATTATTATATTCGAGGGTTTACGCATGTATAGATCAAGATATTTAATCTTGCAAGACAAGATATTTACTCGGTTGTGCTTGTTAAATTTGTTTATTAAATTTAATTTTTTATTCAATCAAACGATAATAGAAATGACATATTAAATTGATTAAATAAAAGAAAAGAAAAAAAATATTATGCAAGGCTGTGCATATTAGAAAAATTATCTGGAAATAAATATTTTTTATTTTAAAAAATAAAGTTCATCTATATAAAAGATTAAAAAATATATAGATGAATTAGAATAATCTTTTCAAAAACTGAATAAACACAACACCATTAAAAAAAAATCTCTATAAAAAAATTAAATAAAAAGAATTAAATATGATGGTGTTAACTGAAATATAAATTTAAAAATTATTTAAGAAAAAAACATTAAAAAAAGATATTAATTAAAAAAAGCAATGTTAGAAAAAAATAGCCTATAACTTAACTTATTAAACTTGTGCTTCAAGTCATAGACTCAATTAGATTCAATAAATTTTTTTCTTAAATTTACATTTAATCTTAAATAAGTAAATAAACAAAAAAGAAAAAAAAACTAGGCTCTTAGACCCATGGCCCTACACATATAGGTCATTGCAATGAAAAGCCCAGGTGTATGGGTAAGCCTTCAAGCCCAGGCTCGTCTGGGCTTGATTTTATTTTATTTTTTGATATTTTAAAAGAGTAAATGACCTATTGTCGACTCCTATTTTTTATTTTTTTTAAAATATCATATGCGAACTCAAATTCCGGACACCTAGTGGTGACTGGAAAATCAGGGCAATGTTTTTTTAGTTTAAAAAACCCATAATTTTTAAGCTATTTCAACTAAAAAACACCTCATCAACACCCTTTAAAAACCCATAAACCAATCCATCAACTAAAAATACCTAAAAAAGGTTCAAAATACAAAATCAAACCAGGTTAGATTTATTTTTCTCGGCTTAAATTTATATTTTGAAATAACATTAATGTTTTATACAACCATCATCAAGCCCCTCTCATATCATAAACTTGCGAACACCAAAAAAATTTATTTTAATTGTAAAAAATGACTTGAATGACGATCTTTTTTTTTATCGCTAGAATCTTACAGCCCCTCTCTTTAACCAGTGACTAAATAATACTATAAATAAAGTTTAATACCAAAATTAAATTTTATAAAATCTAAAGGAACCTAAATTGTATAATTTATATTATTTTTAAAGTTTAAGAATCTAAGTGTATTTTAAAAGAAAACTTTTAAACACACCGTTTATGTTTGACATCTTTTTCATTTTATTCTGTCCTTTCAATTTCATCATTACTTAGAAAATAAAAAATAATTAATTGTTAATTAGAATTAAACTTTGAGAACTAAAATAAGTTATTGAAAAATATTTTATGAAAATACAAAAAATGACAGTTCGAAAGTATTTAGTCGACGTGTTTACTGCGTCATTACTTGTAGAGTTTTGGAGTTCTAATGGCATTAAAAAAAACAAAAGAAGAAGAAAAAGGAAGAAAATAAAATGGGAATTTGGGCGTAATGGGTGTTTATTGAAAGCGTATTGGTATAGTTTATTCCAACATGTAGAAACCCCAAAATTTGTTGTGTTTTATTTATTTCAAGGTTTTCCATTTTCCACATTTGCAATCAGAAAAATAAATTGACTTCTTGGCCCTCATGCCGATGCTTTACAAAATTTACCAAGCCATATGGGCGACACTTCTCCCAGTATGATTTTGATTCGATTATAAGAGATATCTTCAAAAATAGCTTGCATTTAAACCTATACTAAATCTCCTCTTTGAACAGTATTAAAGATACACACATCTCCAGCATCGACATGATACTGTGTTGACGACAGAGGAGTTGGATGAATTTCAAATGCTATTCCAGTCATTCCCTGCTGCTTCGCCCTTTTTATTTAAAAGCCAGTCTTTGAACATTTTCCAAGATTTTATGTGATATCTGCTTGTAAACAAGTGATTTCTTATAGCAACGCCCATTAAAAACTCAACAATCGTTCCTCCACAATTCACCCTACAACAGCTTGAGAACATATTTCTTATACCAGGAAAAGATTTCATTTTTAAAAAAAAAAAAAACGAAGCAAAAAACGAGAAAGAAATCAATTTAGCAAGTGTGACTCACCTCGAAACATCAGATTCTCCCTCTGTTCATGGCCTCCATGCATCTAAGCAAATCCACGAGTGAACAAACAGAATTCCATGCCCAAGCCTTTCAAAACTTTTTTTTAATTTCCCTCTCTTTATTCAAAATCTTTTGCTATGATACATGTGTTGAAGTGGGCAAGCACAAAGATCAGCTGGGATTGGATTGGAGATGGAGGTCAGAATCTCATCATTCATTAATGTACAACGGATTATGAACATGGCTCCAGAGTTACAAAACAATTGAGATGCAGGGAACAAAGGTGGGGGAGCATAAAATATACAGAACAAACTGAGACGAATAGTGCAAAAACCAGACTGCCACTGCAACTGCCCCAAATCACTGAACCTGAAAATAGAATTCCAGCTTAGAGGCCACTAAACAAGCCACAGAAAAATCAAACTGCAAGTAGTTTCCGACAACTGCTTGCCTAATCAAGAGGAAAGTTTACTTAGTGCAGTTTGCAAGCTATGTGAAATAGAGTGAATTATGAGAGATTTAACTGATTAGGTTATACCTCTAATCAGTCAGAAGTTATTGATGGATTACTACAACAATAGATAGATTCATTTCCAAACAACTACGTCTGCCAAAAAAATGGACCAATAAAGGAAGAGTTGCATTTTCATGATAAAAATATTGAACTTCTATAATTTCTGTCATGATCAATTAGATATTGGAGAGAATTGCTTTACCTGCAGTCTGCATTCGCTGCCTGATGGTTTAGCATGAAACAATCCCTCGGGAACAACCAAAAAATTCCCTTTAAGATAACTTGATTTTACATGAACATGACAGCCACTGCCAAGGAGTGCAGGAGCAGGGAGGGAGTCAGGGATCACACGGTATACCAATAAACAATCCAACTAAATGCTCACAACTACCATCACTCCACAAACCTTCTCGGGCATAACCTCACCTCACGCAACAGTAATGTCATTTTTTCCACCATGGAACTATCCAACTTCTTCCTACTGTCTATCTATTAACAAAAGGGAAAAAGAGTTTCAAACTGCAACTACAAAAGCTCAAGAAGGCAACCTGCAAAACCATAGGAAAAATAGAATAAAAATTGATGATACAGAAGAAAGGAAAACAAAATATTGCTCATCAAATGAAAAAAGGAAACGAATTGCATAGCCAACCTGAGAATGCCCTATCATTTTTACATGGTGCTTGTACCAAAGAAAGTGTGGTTTCTGATAGTCAAATCATGATGTTAGCGGCACATATATTACAGTTTCCAATCCTCAAAATATCTTTCGATGAGTTGTGAATAGCAAATCAACACAACGGCAAAACAAGAACTCCATCCCGGAAAAATAAAAAACAATCTCCATAAAGATGGGATCCTCTGATTTCAAAATTCTAAAATCCCATGCAACTTTATAGTTGGGGATCTCTACTCTCATTCCATTATTGCTTGAACCATGATCATTTTGGACCGCAAAACTTCCTTATTTCTACAGTCTCCGAATTCTGTAGAAGTCTTGTGAATCAATTGTCCTCAACACCAATCTTGAATGGCTTAAACAAGTGAGGTTGTTGTCTGAATCAAAGAGAAGCTGAAGTATGATTACAAAAGGACATACTCAAAGTTCAATATTATCACTGCAGTATACACATGTACAGAGAGCACTGAGCTGGCATCTTGCTGACAACTGATCCCTCAAAAAGACATAACAAGTACTGCAACGGAGAGATCAGGTTGCTTTCTTTCCTTCCCTAAAAGGCCAAATCCCAAGAATACACCAACCAAGCAAAACTTCCTCAAAGGTTGTTATCATCTCATTTTAACAACTCGGCTCTTAGCGGCTTATAGCTTCAATTGCAAGCCGCACCATTCGTAGTAGTCCCTCGACATCTTGGAAGTTAAAATCAAGAGCTGTTTTAATGGAAGAAATGCCCTCTCCACATGGGGCTTCTCTAAAGCTGGCATTAGCTGCTGCAAAAGCAAGGCGTGATTTTCTAGAGGCTTCCATTGCAGAATTTACATCCTGTGCCTGAAAAATCACATTTTACGATGCTAATATTCCTGACCATTTCATACAGATGTAAACTTTTGAACCAGATAATGGAGCACCAGCTTCTCTAATATATGACAGCAAAGTTTCATGGGTTGATTGACCCAAACAGACACCGACAAGTGACAATTTCATGACCTATGGTGCATAACAAGAATAAATGTGATGCTCTTGTACCAGAAAGGAAGCACCAATCAATATAGGTGTTTCCTATCAAGCTTTCTGTATGTTGTAATCAAAATATATTCCTTGGCCAATATCTTTATATTCCAATGCTCAAAATTATGTTTTAAAGCTCCCTCAATGAGATAATCAGAGGACAAGAAAAGCTTTTTCTAACACAAATCTGAAATACTTACAAATCTGAGCAACCGCACAAAGTTGGGACGATTCCGAGCAGCAATAATGTGACTCCCAGTCACTTGAGGAGAGCCAATACCTTTAGTCAATGGAACTTTGTCTGGTGTTGTTGTGTTGTTCAGGTTATCAATATCAGAGGCAGAGGAAGACGGTGATTCACCTATAAATTATGAAAGAAGAATGGCATCACAGCAATTCACAAGTACCCATTGAATGGCCACATTAAGTATTTGGAAAAATGCTAAGAGCCTAAAGAGTGACAAAATGTTCATACGACAAAAGAAATAAGAGAAATTTCAATCAAGTATCTTGGGATACAATACTAATACATGACAGCATATATCAACACAAAATCATAAATTGAGCAGACATAAGATTTGGACAACCTTTCTTGAGTATCAAATGATTCCTACGCAAAATGCAGAAACTGGGAGCTGAATACATTGATTCATCAAAAAAAGTCACACTGAAATCACATCCGTGTGTCTCAATAAACTGTTCTTGTTTAAGAAGGTACGAAGTCCAAGAGGTCTGATTCAAATCAGTTTTTATTACATATGATGGCAACTTTACAAATGAATTATGACTAAGTTTGGCATTTCCATAACAATGAAGTGCCAGGGGTGGTTTTGTCACATAGTAAATTTTGTAAACCCAAACAACAGTGACTAATAGTCATGTTACAATCACAAGATTAAAGTAGAGAACATTGCATGTTTCAAATTACCTGGAGGAATAATTTGTAAAGCCATCTGCAACTCGTGCCGATCTCTATTTGCACTAGTATGCGAGGAATAAATTGCCCTCATGTATGCAACCTCCATGCATTTGTAGGCCAGAGCAGCAGCAGCCATGTCTTTGGACTTCTCATATTCGTGGGCACAAAACCTAACATATCATGAGGTTTAGCAAAGGAAGGCAGTAAGGTAGCTGCAATAACTCATTCATTCCATTAGAAATGAAATCGTCAATGGAAAATGCTAAATTTTTTTTTTAATAATAAAAAAAACTCCTGAGTTAGATAACAAGTTTGAGAAGAAGTCAAAGCACAGTACAAAAAAAGGACAGCTAAGAGCCTTAGTTCACATAGCATGGCACCAATGCCATGTAGTTTAGTCATGAAAGTATTTCCACACATTACCCAAAAAGGAACAAATACAAAAACACTAACGCAACAAATACAAACAATTGTTGTTTCAATTATTACGTGGAAGAAGTGTTCTGCAGTTAAAAAAGGAAATAAAAACATCAACCAAGAGGCCAAGTTAACCTAAGCCATGTGCCATTTGTGGTCGAATCAAAGTTAGAATGTCAAATCCCAACATGGTGAAAACAAGCAAGAGACACTAAAATGGTACCAGCATTTCCAGCATCTATTTGGCCAGTTCTAACTATTTAAACAAATAGAGTCACCTTGTTGCAAGTTTAAAAAGATAAACTTCCAAACAAAAAAGGCATCATTCCATGGTTCTGAAAACATTTAAACCCCCCATCCCATCCACCAAAAGAGACAAAAGAAGACACTTCATCAAGCTCCACACTGACTTACTCGCACAGTTTTGCAGTGCTACTGTAAACTTGCATTGGCTCTCCATTTTTGGCATTCTCACCACCACAGGTTTCCAACAGAGACGCTCCATGAAGAAACTTCAGAGCTGCCTCAAAGTAAAGCCTTGTACTCTCAAGATTGGACCCAGAGTTCTGCAGAAGGTAACCAACATTGGAAAGAGTTGCATATTAAAGAAAACAAATTCTTAAAAGATAAACATTAGAAACCTTCAGACGATCAGCCATGTGTTTCAGATTTTTAGCTTCTTTCAAAGCATTGTTAGCAGCCTGACTGAAGGAATCCCTTTTAACTGCACCTGGAGCATCATGATCCCTGACCCTGTGCCCATTTGATGAGGCATTTCTGGAACTGCTGTGATGGTGATGCATCCCATTTGGATGATCAACCTCTCGATTCTGTTTCAACCCTTTCAATTCATTATCTCCAGCAGAGGCATTTACAGCCAACATATTTGCCCTGTTTCCTTCGTGGGATCCAGGATTTGGATAAGAGCAGTCAGCAAGTGTCTCATTTTGAGCTCTTCCAGAAGAAGGCTCCTCCACACTCTGCTTTGCAGTAGAGACTGTATCATGGTTTCTGGTACCATCAACTTTAACGTCCGCACAACTGGGTCCTCCAACATTTAACTGATTCTCTCTTTTACTATTATCACTCAACAATTGTCCTGCAGAGTCCTTATCAACATGTTTATTCTGATTTTCCTCAGATTTGATCTCAAGCTTCACTTCGGCCTTGTTTTTGCAATTTGTTGGTTTTACTTCACAGGCAGGTGCTTGTGCATTAAAGGAATTGGAAACTTTAACTTCATTTTCAAACTCAGAATTAAAATTCCTATTCTTGTCCTTCGACCGCGAAGAGGAACCATTTCCAGACTTCCTTGGATGAGACCCATCAACAAGATGGTGTTTTTCTATTTGTGTTTTATCATCAAGGGATGGATCACTCCCACCATCATCTTCCCTGTCAGAAAATCTTCTTGGGCCACCTAGGGCAAAGAAACCAGCATCAGCAGAATCATCTTGCTTGGTGACATTCTTTCTTGCTGATGCAAGTTTTTCTGGTTTTGAAACTCTCATAGGTGATGATGAAACTGATTCTACCGGTGAACCTTTTGCATCATGGAAATTGGCTTTGGTTTTGTGGGAGCTAGAAACTTTGGAAGAGCTAGAAGTAGCTGCCAGATGTAACAGTCCCACGTCCCTCTTCAAAGAATCCACACCATCCAAGCTCTGCTGGGATAGGTTGCTCCCTAGGTCATGTCCTTGTTGCTGATTCTTTCTGTGGCAACCTTTTTTGTCTGTCCTACCATTGCTTTTACTTCCACTGGCCTCCTTCCCTTCGGACCTGGATACTCTGGCCTTCTTACCTTTCCTGTAGTCATTCCCACTCAACTCCTCCTTGGCCAAGATATTACTATCCTGGAGATGATGCCCAGTATTTGAAAGGGAAACATGATAGAGTTGGGCATCATAACTTTCCTTCACTCTCCTTTTTTTTGTATCTTTGTCATCACAGTGGACCACATCCACAGACCCATTATCCAAGGAAGTGCAGACACCATCCTTTGGTTTTCTAGAAGAAAGTTGAGCCCAGTCCTTTTGATCATGCTTTATGTTCTTAAAAGCACAATCGTTGTGTTTGGGAAGATTCTTCCCTGATGACGTAGTAATCAAAGCATTGCTTGAAGTAGGACCCACCTTTTCAATTGCCCCACCATGATCAGATGTCCAATCTTCTGGCAAATCTTCAGTTCTAATTTTCTTAGCAGCTTTAAAAGAATCTTGATCAAGATCTCTTTTGCCTTTCCCCTTTGATCGCTTAGAACCACCACCTGAGTGTGTGTTAGCAAAGAGGTAAGTTTTATGCTTCAAGAAACAGAAGTTGTAAGGCACAAAAAAGCTACTTTAAATCCTATACCTCGGTCAGAACAAATGTCCAGTCCTCTATGCTTCTCTCTCGGCTTATGTTCGAGTTTCTCCACAGCTAAATGGCTAGACTTGCTCAGTTTCAAGGAAAGGGGTTCAGTTACCAAAGGAGATGGTTTCACATCATTTAAGCTTCCATTTGTCGCCGATACCTGTAAGCTCTTCTTTGCAGGGTTTGACAACCGAATAGGTCCACCTTCTTTATACGTTGTATTTGGTAACTCCTTTAAACCATGCTTTTTTCTAAGCCCAACATGTGAATCAAGATTTTGGTGGCTCTGATCAGCATTCCAAACATCAGCCATGGTTACTCCAGATATATTCCCACCAGAATTGTTTTGTTTAAGAGACCGAGTTGCAAGTGTTGTTTCATCCTCACTAAAACTACACCGGTTCATACCAGGCCTAAGGCATTTATGATTTAAAAATCAAACATCAGAAGATGAGGAAGATGCATTAAACCAACAGATTTAATTTCTAACTACTCAGTAGGATTGGTTGTTTCTCTGCAATGTTTAAAATGTAAAAGGGTACTTACAGCCAGTCAAGCATGCTACACAGCCACTTTTCAGGCAGGTCATCAGGGTTTGTACGAGGTGGAAGAAGCCGCCATTTTTGACACTTGTCACAACAGACCCAATTATCCTCACCAAGAGCAGTATCAGGTATGGGCCCGTCTCCATTGCGCACAACTCCAATTGATGCAGCTTTAGGAAATGCTTCAGATGTTAACAGCTTGTCCACTTTCTTACTGCTTGATCTTTCCTTAAACATGCTGTTACTTCCATGTGTGCTCTTTTCAACCATTTCTAAGTCCCCCAGCTTATCATCATAATTCTTCACCAATGGACTCGTCTGGATTTCTTCTTGTTCTAGTTCTATGTCCCCAAAAAACTCTCTGTATCTATCGCCAGCTTTTCCAGAATTCTTTTTTAATTTCAAATCCTCCGACTCCCCTTTAGTTGTATGTTTGTCTGCACAACTGATCTTCTTATTTTTCAGTGACAAAGACGAGCCAACCCTCAGACTCTCCTTTGGTGCCTCGGCAACTACAATGCCATGACTTTGACTTCCCTTTAGTTTCTTTTTTCCCTCAGAACAGGACTCCTTAACATGAGGTAACTTCATACCTTCCTGTTCATAAGGCATAGCTTTCTCATCAGCATTCTGTTTGGGAGGTTCTGTTGGAGCCTGACTTGGAGCCTTTCTCCCCTTGGAAACATTTGAGTCACTTTTGACTGACTCATAAGGCTTTTCTCCTTTGCGATCACCATCTTTCTTTGGGGAGACTGACTCACTGCAAAGAGTGCTAGTTTTTTTATCTTCCCAAACCTTTCCCAAGGACTTGGATTTGGAATTATTGATCCAGCCATTCTCCTGGATCAATATTGGCACCGGTGAGTCCTCTTTAGTAAGACCAGAAAAACCTTTGTCACTCATCATTCCCTTGGACACGTTAGATGCCCTCCTCATTCCTTTTGAAGTGCCAACAACAGCAGAATATGAATTTGACAAAAGTGGAAGCTTTAAGGTGTTCGAAACAAGCTCCTCACAAGCAAAAGTGTCAAGTTCTGTCTCCTTCGATATAACACCACCATTCCCAGAATCCTTATTAACATTGCTCTTGGATTCTGCTGAAGGTTCATTTCCTGCTATTGACTTTATCTTCTTCTCTCCAAACATTGTATCATCACCCTTCACAGAGCTAGACCCATTCACTACAATGCAAGAATTTTCTGGTCCGAACCTTGGAACAGGCAAGCATTCACTGTCTTTAAGTAATTTTTCCTTCTCTTTCAAGTGGATTAAATCATCATGAAGAGGTGATAGCAGCAGACCTCCGGGCACAGGAAACGATGTCATTATCTGCTCAATCACAAAATCAAACCAAACACATTCTCATAATTGCCAAGTTCCAACACAAAGTGGAGTTGTGCGTGACAGGTTAGAAACTTTCAGGGAGATGATTTTACCTGAAGAATATGAGCAGGAGATTCAAGACGAGCATCTTGAGGTTCATGAGACATCTCGTCGCTCTCAGAGGGGCTGTCATCCAGTGAGGAAGATGGTGAGACATCAAGCCCAAGACCACTGTAGATGGCAGCATTTTTTTGTGTCGACAAGTTATCGGAACCCACTTTGATTCGAACTTTCAGCATTTTCTGATCTGGTAAACTAGCACATTTCCTGTTTACAGATTCATCTCTAGGAACAACTTCCTCAGCAAATTGAGTGGATGGCACATTTGCTTCTTGTTTAACAGACTCGTTCAAGGAGGATGATGTTTTCAATACTGTGGAGGAAGGTTCGATTCTTAATGATTGAGATGCAGTTGACGAAGATACAGAGCTATGGCGGCCACCCTATTTTAAGAACAAATAATAAAAAGTTTAAGATAATAACTCCAAAGTTAACGAAGATTTAGCTAAAGGTTCCTTCTTGAAATCAATTATTAACTAGTGATATCCTCAATGATGAAAATATATATCCACCTCCAGTTGCAAATGGTTTGGAGATCTAGATGCATTGAAATGTTGAATTTTTGGTGAGGTTCTTGGGTGAGACCAAACAGGAGACAGCTGATATGTAGGTAAAAATGAACCATAACCACCAAACTTGGCCCCTGTAGAAATGTGAAAATCCCAGAACAATAAATATCATAATACAAACTCTAATTTAACACAGTTGTTTTTTGCTGCTAAAACTCCACCTTCTGCAGTATATTAACTTACCCAAATTCTCAGCTGAAACTCCACCTTCAAAATCTTTTTGAAAGTGTCCCAAGACATCTTGTAGTTTCTCATCCTTGAAAAGGAAAGAAAGAGAAGCAAGCAATTGCATATCAGGAAAGAAGGAGAGTACAAATATACACAGGTATGAACTGACAGAACAGCAAATAATTGAAAGAGCTGCAACCTTTGGAATAAAAAACACTCTATACATCTCATGTTGTATACCTAGGCGCCACAAATTTCAACTAGGCAATTAAGTGTCAGGAAGCTACTATAAGTGAACTAAGAATGTTGACTCCTGATTCTAATCCAGATACGAAAACCTAAAATTCATGAATTCAAAATTTCGATATTCGGTCACATGCTGCTCAAATGACAAGCTAAAGTTTTCAAAAGGTTCATTTTCTGGAACTTGCTTGTATTCGCATAGTCCATGCAATCCCACATCACTGAATCATAACCAAGTACATCTTTATAATAATTGAACAAGCTCAGCACATATTTCATGTCTCCACAAGAATGAAGCTGCCAAAACATTCACTTCGTAGATCAAACTAAACCAAAACACCGTGTTTAAACATCAAAAGCCAATAAAACCCAAGCACTGAAAGAAAACCTACTAATTTCATCTACCCTTCCCTTCCTAAACACAATCAAAATCCTGAGCAATTACGTTCTCAAGGACCAGAAAGGACATATTAATCAGATAAAAATTACCAAACTCAACATTGCAAACAACCAGAATTAAGACTTAAACATCACAATTTGGATCTAAAGCACAAAAGAACAACAACAAGAAATAAATTCAACAGATGATATATAGCACTAACAAAACCAGACTTTCACAAAAATAAAATCAAACTTAAATTATTCTCACAGACATATTACAAAGAAAGAAAAAAAAAGAAAAAACTTACTATGTAAGAGAGAGCAGTATCAGGGTCAATGCTCTCATCATAATCATCATCATTGTTGGTGTTAATGTTATGGTAAGAGCACGCTTCCCCTTCTTCAAGCTCAGTATCTTCCATCTCTCTCTCACTACCAAACCCTAACCCTAAATCCTCTCTCGCATCTCTCCTCCCCAAAGAAATCATCAAACAACAACTACAAAATGTTAAAAAAAAATCGAAAACTAATTTAAGCCCACAAATCCATAACTCTCTCTCTACAATACCAAACAGAAAAACAAAGCCAACCCATTTCACGAAACCGAAAACCCACCAAGGATTTCCAGTGAATTAGACCCGATCACTAGATTCAAACCGGTACCGACCGATGTTTGGATTTTTATTCTTTTTAAGAACTAATTATTAATTAAGATTTTAAACAAATGATATCGGTAATAAGAACAAAAAAAAAAAATGGTTTGATTTATTGGGTTTGGGTTTTCGCTAGGGTGCGATCTCTGTAGCTGGAATCAATTGCCCAACTCTCTCTCTCTCTCTCTCTCTCTGGATTTTGGTGTATACAGCAGCCGCGGCTTTTCTTTGTTTTTTTTTTTTTCTAATTCATTTTTTTTGTTTATTCTTCCAAGGAAAATGTTTGTTTAAATTATTTATTTACTTTGATAAAATAGAAAACTAAAAAAAGGAGAGAAATAGAGCGATCTAACAAGAGACTGAGGAAACAGAGACTCGTATTTACTCTTACGTTTTTTTTATATATTTATATTTTGACCTCTGCAGCTTCTCTTCTTCTTTTATTTACTACTTTGAAATTTTTAAGATCATATTTGTCAAGCCCACCAGTCTCAAGTCCTTTGACTTTCAATCTGAGTTTGAAATATGATTTTTCACTTTTTTTTTTTTAAAAAAAACTCAATATATTGTGGAATTTTTATAATTTCGTAGGTCATTTATAAATTTTCTTACCATAAACACAATTTATTTAGGGATTTTATCACTTAAATATATTTAATTATCTTTATCGGATTTGATTTCAGTTGTTAGAATTTAGAAGATATAATTGGTTTAATTTGGACTCGGAAGTTGACTCTTCCAATTCTTGAATTCCTATTTTCACTATTTTGAAATGTAAATATGAGATTGCTTGGAAAAATATCAATTGTTGTGCGCACCTAATGCATCCTTGGAGCCTTATTAAAATTATTAAAGTAAATTCAAATTGTATATAATATATTACAAAACTTATAAAGAGCTTTTTTTATTATATTTGCCATCACTCATTTTTTACCCTATTTTCAACATATTTTTAAAGAGATTAGAAATATATAAAAAAATATCAAAATTCACGGAAAATATGCTTTTGACACGATTTGGATAACTCGTGGTCATTTTATAATTTTTAACCATTTCACGTATTGTTTTTGTATTGAAAATTTTTTCTATAAAAACTAAATAGAAAAGAAGAAAAAAAAAAGTCAATCCAACAAAAATATTTTTTCAATGAGTAAAATGTAATTGAAAAATAACTAGTTTAGTTTAAAAATAATAATTATAAAAGAAAAAAACAAAGTTGTCTTATGGAGGGGAATTCTTTACCAAAATTTGAAAGATAAAGAAACTCTTTAGAAAAATCTAACAGATTGGAAATGCCTGTAAAAAAATCTAAAAGGTGAAAGGTTCGAAAAAGATGATATAAATAGTCAAATACATACCACACACACGTGTGTATAATACCCATATACACAACATTTTAGGCATTATAATATGACTAAAGTTTTAGATTAAGAGGGAAGTAACGATACTCTAATGGTTTATGACTTGGGTAATATACGTGAAACCACCAACTTTCATTAAAAGTCTACTTGGACATGAATAGTATATCAACATGGTATCTCCCCCGCCTACGCTTTCCTACTTTATACGTTTTAATGCAACATAT
>Ga0325402_1000535_pt1 | contig 27029 bp, 10 predicted proteins | sample PopdelMetagenome_22_FD_207212 | JGI IMG/M metagenome (GOLD analysis project Ga0325402, IMG submission 207212) | Populus deltoides microbial communities from Bellville, Georgia, United States - Xylem-PdKOR-R3 | ecosystem: Host-associated > Plants > Phyllosphere > Stem > Wood/Secondary xylem... | reverse complement strand
GTTTTGGAAGAAAGAATAAAATACCTGAATAATCAGGATTTCTTTAAAGACAAAATTAAATCTATAATTAATTGTCTTTGATTTCCTAATATAATTTGGCATTGTAAATAGGAAGAAGAGAACAAAGGGAAAAAAAAAAAAGAGGAAAAACAGGCAGGCAATTAGAAAAAAAAAAAAAAAAAGAGAGAGATTGAGAGTGTGTTTAAGCAATAATTATTGATGAAATACACAAGAATTTAGTGTAGCTAGAGATGTAGTAACACACTAGTATAGTGGCCGAGCAAAAATGATTGTTTGGTTTCAATACAATTCAACTATAGCAACCCAAAGTCAGAAAGCAGCTATCTATTAGCTTTGTTTCATGGATCAAGTGAATCAAATGCATGATATTATTGTCTATTTCTTCTTTTCAAATGGAGGAATTGACATGCAAAATCTTGGCTCTAGCTCATGTGAAGAATGAATTCATTCAATTTCTCATATAAATATGTGATTGTTACCTTTGGTGTATGAGTTGACGTTTAAACAAGCCAACTGTTTCTCCATGTGTCGTAGGGTTAGGTTTCTATAAACATGCAAAGTACAATTCTTGCATTATGATACTTCAATATGATGAGCTCTAAGTTGTTTGTTACGGGTTTCTTGTGATGTCGTCGGGCGACCTTAGAAATTTTTATCGTGTCTCCTAAAAAAATGTGGCATTTAAAAAGTTTTTGAATTTAATTATAAAATTATAATTAATATTTAAGAATCGTTATCCAGTATTATAATCACTTGAAATCTTCAGTCTGCGAGAGTCTGGATAAGAGACTAGTTGTATAAGAAAAAGACACATCACCTTAAAAAAAATCTCAAAGGGAAAATTAATTTAAAAGATTTTGAGATTTTTTTTTTTGAAAATTTTTTCAATTTTTTTGAAATATTTTGGAGAAAACCGGGTATTTTAATATCAAATTTGTATTTTACAGTGTAAATATACAACCCGATATTATGCAAAATTGATAGAAAAATATTTGAGAAAATCACAATTTTTTTGAAATGATTTTTGAATTTTTTTTGGATTTTTTTAAATATTATAATATATATTATTATAAATAATATATATATTAAATATATATAAGCTAGGCCGACCCAGCTGACTGGGCTTAGCGTAGCCCAAAGAAGGGTTGGGTTAGCCCAACCGATCTTTTTTCTTTTCTTTTTGTGGGCCGAGACCAGCCCATACATTTGGATTAGGCCATAACAGGCCCAACCCATGTCCTATGTTCATGTAGTGGACAAAAGGGTAAAGAAGAAGAGGAGGAGGAGGAGGAGGAGGAGGAGGAGGAGGAGGAGGAAGAAGAAGAAGACTACCTGGCGCGGTGGTGGTCTGGACTCGGAGCAGCTTCGACCGATGGCTCAAGAGGCATCGGTTAAGGGAATGGTGGTCGGAGTCGGTTGTGGGAGGAAGAAGAAAAAGGTTTGCAGATGAGAGAGAAAGGCCAGAAGGAGAAGAGAGAGAGCCGCGGTGGCTGCTTGGTGACCGGATGGTGGATGTGTTGGCTTCCTATGATGGAGTTGGTGGCGAAAAAGCTAGTGGTAGCATGGTTCGGAGGCTAGAACAGTGGAGAGGGAGGGACAGAAATGGAAGAAAACTACGGGAAGTGGCTGGTTTTTCATCAACTTTGGACCCAGTTTTCTTCATTCCCAGGCCATGAAATCCACCCCTATTTATAGGAGGTGGAAGAGGGTAATCTTGTCTCCATAGGGAAAAAAAAACTTTAGCCCTTAATTCAGTTGGGAAGGATCTCAACGGTTGGTTTAAAAAAGGCACCATGAACTGTCAAATTTGACAGTTCAAGGCTGCTTGAGTTGGCCTCTTTAGGCTAGCGTCGGGGTCGCTATAATGTTAATAGGTCTGAACGGATCATACTCAAGGATAGAGGGATGTTAGGTGACCATTTTGGTTCATGTGTTGTCAACTTTGGTGGACATATAAGGCATTAAATGCACCTGAAAAGGAGCCACCCAGGCAGCATTCTCGGGCAAAATCGGGGAAGACAATGAACAACGACCAGATGACGCGTCGTGTGGTTTTTTTTTAATGCAAAATGGCATCGTTTAGGTTTAAATTAGGGATTTTTGTCCAACTTTATTTTATTCCTTCAACTTTTAATTTTGTTCGATTGTACCCCTAATTGGCTCTAAACTTGTGATTTAGTGCAATTTTGCCCCTGCAGAACTTCAATTTGAACCCTGCATTTACGTGCCTCTTTCACTTTCGTCCTTGGTCTTAGATTTATGCGGTTTTATCCCTAATTGACCATTAAACTTTTAATTTCTTCAATTTCACCCCTGGTTTCAACCAATTAAACCCCTATAGTTTGACACCTTTTGCAGATTGGTCCTTAGCTATGAATTTTGTCAATTTGACCCCTAATTGACCTCAAAACTTTCATTTTCTTGCACTTTTGCCCTTAATTTCAATCAATTAACTTGGTAAAAATTAAATTTGGTCTCTTAAAATTCCAATTTTCTCAATTAAGCCCAAATTAGGCTCCCAAGCTTAAGTTTTCACCAACTAAGCCCCTAATAAAATTAATTTTACCCATTTAAAGTATAATTAAGTCCTTGCACTTAATTAAATCCTTCAATTGGACCTAAATTAATTTTTAAACATAATTAAAATTTAATTTGGCCCATGATTAAATCAAATTAGCCTATTAAAAATTTAATTATATCATTGGACTTAATTTTAAGCAACTTCATCCAATAATCATTTAATTTGACATTGAATTTACATATTTGTTTTTTATTTTTGGACATAATGGGGTACAATTAGGCCTTAAATTTTCTCTAAAATTGCAGCTGTATTCCCCAACCAACTTTCTCTACGTTACTAGCTTTTATTTTATTTTTTATATAAAAGAGTGAATTTTGGGGAATAACCTAAAATTGTGTTATGACATTGTTTATAAGTTCCTATTTCTCATTGAAATGCATGATATTATTGCTAGCATGAAGAAGGCTACTATATGTATAGTGTATTGATGATCTCATTCAATTTCTTTCTATATTGCTAATCCATCTTTTTTGGGGATAAATATAAGCATGATTATGTTAAAACATCATGCCTACCTTGTCTAGTTTATTTAAGAACATCATCAACTTTTATACGTGTGTATAAGATCAATAACAAATCAATAATTGTTTCTTAGGCAATGTTTGGGGCTTTATAGTTTTAACCCAATCATGAACATGATTTTATCCTTCAAAATTGGCTAGGATTGAGTATGTGTCTAATTGTAAATGCAAAAACAATATTATGAGAATTGATCACAATAGGTATCTTCTTTGCCATTCACATTATAAACCCCAATATAAAATTAGTGAATCATTACTATGTAGTGAAATTCTTAATGGAAAAATAATAATAAATATGCTATGATTATAGGTAAGGGTCTCCAGTGAGCTAGTTTAAAAATATATATTGATGAATTAAATAATAAAGTGGTATGCAAAAGTATTGGTTGGTGAGTTGTAAGCCTCATGATAAATTTCATAAATTCCAACTAGGGAGAAAATGATACATTAAAAGAAAATATTTGGTATGACTATGGGTTTAAATCCTTAGAAAAAATAAATTAAACTAGAACCTTGGATAAAATAAGAAATAGAATTGTGCATGGAAAATACTGACGGTCAAAGTTAAACTGAGCATAGTAGAGTAAATTGTAACAAAAAATAATAAAAATTAAGAATTTTTTTATAATTATGACTTGTAGAGGAAAGATATCAAGTGAATTAAAATAATTTCGGATGATATGATAAAAGATTCAGTGTAGGAAAAATATAAACGAGTGAGTGTTTTTACAAAAACTACTTAAGAAAGGTTAAAATAGTAGTAACTTTATAAATAAATGAAGAAAACTTTCTTCCCCATTAAAAAGGTATTAAAAAGGGTTGGTCATAAGATTAAAGGCAATAATTGCCTTGAAAAACTTATTCTCTTCTATTTTTTTTCTCCATTTCTTCAAGATGTAAATTAAAGGGGTTGTTCTTGGGGAGGAACTTATCTAAGGAAAACAACTAAGTTAGGAATTTAGAGAGAGAAAGGGAGGGAGGGAACAAAAGGAAGAAATACAAATTTAAAGAAACAGATGAAATTATGGAAGAAACTACATTCTAACTCACCAAATTGAGTTAATTTTTGTTAGATAAGATGAATTTGATGATTTTATTTCATTCAATTGAATTTTATAGAAAAAGGTTAAAAAAACCTTAAATGTTGTTTGTTAGGGTTTATTGATGTTTGTGGATATTGTAAGTTGTGGGATGAAATTATGATAAATAGATGCTTGAAATTGTTAAATTATAGATAAAATGAAAGAATTAAAGAATAAATTTTGGGTTTTTAACCTTTTTAGTGGCCACCTGTAAGTGTGATTTCGGGGGATTTGGGGAAATTTTGTAAATTGTGAGATTATATGTAAATTGATGTATATGTAGGCTTAATTAGTTGTAATTGAGATATAACATTAAATGATTGCATGCTTTACATATTAAAATAGGAGTTTTTGAAAGTTTGGGAATTGAATTTTGGAACATTAATATGGAAATGTTGAAGGAAAATGATGAAATGAAACAAAATTAAAAAAAAGAACATGATCTCCTTGCTTGCTAAGTGATCGACGATGTTTGAAAGTTGAGGATTTTTCTAATTGGGGGATAAATTGTTGAATTGATTTGTATATTGTCTGTTTGACATTGAAATTAACACGTTTGAGTAATGAATTATGGAAGTTATAAATAATTATGAATTTAATTGAAATTGGTTGAATAATTAATTTAAATAACTTTGGAAAATTTAGGAAGTCAATTGTTATTGTTTGTTTAATTTGTGTTATTTTTATACTTTGCATGATTGATAAAAACTTTAAATGAAGTTAGATTAAATTAGCATGTGAAATATAGAATTTAAGTATATAGGTTTGGAAAGAATTGGCATGTTGAGTTGGATTCATTTGATATGACTAAGTTATAATTCTCTATGAGTTTGAATTGAGCTATCAATGCTTGAATTAAAAAATAAAAGATTGAATTAATATTGTTGTATTTTTTTTTATTAATGTGGAAGTTCAGAAATTATATTTGTTATGAAATCTTGATATAAAAGGAAAATATAAATGTGTTGTACCTTATGGAAGAATAAAAAATCAAATTTTAATTGCAAATTATAGTGAGAAATAACTGAACAGTAAATTATGATAATTTAAATGTGTTGGAATTAAATGTGAATAATTATGAGTATGAGATGCTTTGATATGGACAAAATTGGTTAGTATGAAAGTTAACTTACGAGTTAAGATAGTGATTTATTGATAAAGATACCTATTTTTGAATTAGAAGGGGTATTCAAAGCTAAGACTTCAATATACTATTTGATAAGAGGATCAAGTAGATGATTATTTTTGATTAAATCAAGTCTTTCAAATTAGCAGGGACTAAATAAATAAAATTGAGTTGGCTATTTTGCGGGATTAAACCAACTGCAATAGTAAGATTATCTTATGTGATTAGACCGATCATGATGACATAATTATTTTATGTGATTATATTGACTTTAAGAACATGAATAAATTATGTGATTAGACTAACCATATAACATGATAAATATATAAAAATTAAATTGATCGTAATGATGGGACAAATATGTAGAATTTGAATTGACCGCAATAACAGGATTAATAGGTGATATCTAAATGTTGGGACAAACATGTAGAATTTGAATTGACCGGAATGATAGGATTAATATGTGATATCTAACTCGGTCGCAATAACAAGCCTATTATACTAGTATTTAGCTAATTGTAACAGTGAGGGGTATTATGTTTTGATGCATAAATCACGAGTATTTTAAAAGAAATAATGAATAAACAAACCAAGTTATGAGTAAATGTATCGAATAGGTTGATGAAACTACAGTCGAAGTAAAATATGAATTCAGTGCGTGGAATGTGGTTAATGAACTCATAGATGAGTTGAAGTACGAGTTGTAAATATTGAGCAGCATTAATATAAACTAGAATGACTGTCCGCACTCTGTTGCGGGCGATTTTAGGTTATGAATGAAAATGTGGTTTTTTTACCCGAACAAAAATAACATTCATGAAAAATAATAATTGTTAGGCAATGATAAAAAGAACTATAGCCAGGTATAGTATCAAAGGTTTGATAATATAGATAAAATTATAAACAACAACAAAATGCATATAAGTTGATAGATTGTTGGGCACTGAAAGGACAATGTTGTTTGCAAATTATATTAAAATTGCAGAGGCAGCAATTATCTTATTATTTTAGAAATCATAATCCAAGTCATTAGTAGAGAAATTGCTAGTGCTGGTAAGAAAATGAAATAAATTATGTCAAAAAAAGAGAGGAAAGGATGTGTGAAAGGGGTGTGCTACAGGCATGTGTAACATAAAATAACATAGAAGAATAACTTGTAAAATAAAAGAAAAAAAGTTTGCTATAATTTGATTTGATTTTTTAGCTAATGTTTTTTTTTTACATGTTAAATAGCTTCCAAAAAAATATTTTTGGTTTTTATGAAATTTAAGGTTGAAAATTCGGTCCATATTTATGAATTATATAAAGTTAAATGTGTGGATGAGGCAAGAAAATAAAAATTTAGCATATTTATTTTTTTACATATTTTATTATTACACATCTTATTTTTATCGTTACACTAATATGTGTTGACAAAATCAAATCACATGACCACTAATAAAGATAAGAAGAAAAAAAAACAAAGAACAACATAACAACCATTGACATAACATGAAAAAGCCTTAAATCCAAGATCACAAAGATCTGAATTGACAATGAACATAATTCCAACAAAGGCAAATTGACATAACCTAAAAGAACGTATTATGCAAGAAAAAAAATCAATAGCATAGTCAAAGCAAAGCAAGGTTGAAAGAAGAAGAAAAAGGTAATAAAATGAGGCCAGTGCGTAAAAAAATGAAGATGAAAAGGTAATAAATTGCATGCCAAATGATGATTAAAAACTCTTACTTTTAAATCAGAAAATGAAAACACATTCTGGTGAACCTATATAAGGCTTACCTAATCCTATCCTAAATCCATAATTAAATTTCATCTTTCATAACTGCATCATCACAACACCACCGTCAACCTCATGACAACCCACGCTAGCCTGCGGCATATCAAATCAGGAACAATCAAATATGTAATATTTTTTAAAATCCTTCAAATAAAAGACCAAATAAGTAACGCCAAACAGTTTTAAAATCATAAATTTCACATTACTTAATCAAAGACCATAAAATCTCAAACATCTAGCAGCGGACACCACAAACATACCTAGTTCCATCATCTTCTAACTGGGCCAAACTAACATACTCTCCATAATCACGTCTCGAACCGGAACTCGAATTCCCATCACTCCCAATCCCACCATCTCCTCCTTCTCCTCCTGTACTCCACACAAACATAAACCATATGCAACACGCATTGCAGCCCGTATCCTAAAATCCACAACCTCAAAGGCACACAGGAGAAGAACTAATGATAGAAAAGAAAAAAAAACAAACACATTGTAGTGTCCCTGCACTTTGCTGTTGGTGATCTTTGTTGGAAAGAAGTGATTGCTAGGTAATGATGAAGAGAATTGAAGCCAACTCTAGTATGAAAGGTTTGATAATATAGATTAAGTTATAAACAACATCAAAAATGAAAATAAGCTACCAGATTGTTGAGCACTTAAAGGACATTGTTGTTAGCAAATTATATCAAAATTACAAAGGCAGCAATCATGATAATATAGATTAAGTTACAAACAACATCAAAAGTGGAAATAAGCTGCCAGATTGCTGAGTAGTTAAAGGAGATCGTTGTTTGCAAATTATATCAAAATTACAGAGGTAGCAGTCATGTTCTTGGTATAGAAATCCAAATCCAAGTCATTTGTAGAGGAATTGCTAGTTTTCCTGCGATGCAAAGACAATAAAATAAATTATGTAAAGACAATAAATCCAAGTAATTGTTGTTTGTAATTTTGGACATGTTAAATAGCTTTCACAAAAATGTTTTTGGTTTTTTTGTTTTGTGTTATAGATGCAATTGAAGGTTGAGAATTTTGTCAACATTTATGCAGTAGATGAAGTTAAATGTGTGGATGAAGCAAGATATAATAATTGACCATGTTTTATTTTTTTTACATTATTGTATATATATTTTATGTAGTCATTATAAAACTTTTTTCAAAGCAATAAAAATCCTAAACTGAAAAGAAAAAAAAAACTTTTTTTCTCAAAGAACTCCAGCATCTCATTGTTGTGATTATTTCTTCAAGAAAGATGAAAGAGGGGAGCATTTGAAATCATGTGAGAAGAAACGAAACAAAAGTTTCTTGTGGCATTAAAACATAGTAAAGAAATTGAGTGCAGTGTATGCATGGATGATGTGCTTTCTAAGCCTACAGCACCTGAAAGAAGGATTGCAGTCTTGCCTGAATGTGGATCATCCATTGTGCATATCTTGTATCAGGAATTGGTGTCATGGTTCCCCAACCTCTGGGATGAGTTTAATTTAAAGCATTCAGCAAGAAAGTAACCATATTTGTTGTAATTGTTTAAGTAACATATGCACATATATAATTGTAATGATTTCTTCTTTATTTAAGTATTTATTGTGTGCACATAATAATTATCTTTTTTTTTAATATCATATTCTTGTTAATATACATATATCCTTTACTAATTCATTGGTTTTAATGAAAATTATTAATATTGATAAATATAAATTAGCCAAGGAATGATTTTTTCTCTTTTAAGAATTGTATTCAATGTTATAATTAGCATGTAAAGAAGAGAAGAACTCATCAATTATAGGTTGTGAAGTGAAGAGAAACAGGTAAATGTAAAATAATAAAAGACAAACAGAATTAGAAAATAAATAACAAATAAAAAGCATGTTGGACAAATTGGACAATGATTTATAAAAATGTGAGGTTAAAAATCAAACCTTTGAAGATGATGAGGATGTTGTCCGTTGTTTTTTTGAAGGTGGAAGTGCGTGATCAAATGTGTCGGATGTAGCTATGTTTCCCAAGTTTCCTTGGACTTCAATTGCTTTGTCATGCTCATCTTCAAGACTATTGTAATCAAAGGAGTCAAAGAGATGCATGACAGAAGCATCATAGGTTAAGAACCATCAAATTTAGCACGTGTCAAGGACAAAAAAAATGTAAAGAAAGTGTGGGGAAATGTAAACTTGCCTAAGTTGTTGTGTTGCAGCTTCAAAATCAAGTGCACGTTGTGCTTCACTGTTTATGCTTGTTTCCTTGTTTGGTGATATATTCTGAGGTGGTGTCTCCAAGGAATTAGGAGCAATGCTGAGTTGTGTGACAGTATTTTGTGGAGTTGATGGAGCTATGAGAACCTGTTTCATAGAGCTTAATGGAGTAGATGTCTTGGATGTAGCAGATGATTTAGGTTCTGGAGTTGGTGTTTCTAAAGGATGGATGTTCTTATTTGTGGTGTCGTCAAAGATATTAGTAATGATAACCTCACATCTGTTGGTGATGGATCTGAAAGCACCAAATCGAAGCTGAAAAATCATGCTTTTGTTCAACTTTGTTGCCATGGCAGGAGGAAGAACTGAGGGATCAATAAATTTTTTATCATAGACATAATGGTGGGCTGATGATCCAAAAAAGTTCTCCGCAGTTTTCCCAAATAGAAGAAAATTAGTGACATCTTCTTCATCGGTAACAATGCATTCTAAGCGAAACCTATAATATAAAATTGATGACATGTTCATTAATAAGAAGTTTATGATAATGTATCCGAGGAATATTATTTTTTAATTTAACAACTTAATATTGCTTTATTTGTGAAATTAGATGAGTTACCATGGAACTGGAAGAGAGGTGATAGCATCATAATCCATGCACGTGTAATTGTTTTCGCCCCCACTAAGTTTTTTGTTGCATTTTGGACAGCTTGGATACCACCAACCATTGGGGAAATCAAAGTCAACAATCGAAGCTTGACAGGTGAATCTTAGATGCTGGTAATGGAAAGGAAATATATGTTTCAGGAGTGTGGTTAAATGAAATTTAAAAAAACTAATTATATGAATAAGGTAAAGCTTGTTATCAAAGCTAATAATAAAATGGTATAAAAAATAACCTTGTGCTTATAAAGATTTATGCAAAGAATCTCATGTATTGTTCTCCTATTTTCTTTGATTTGTTCCTCTATCGATAAAACAACATTCGATGATGAAGGGAGTTGTTGTATTTCAACGGGTAGTTGTGCAAAGCTGTGTGTACAATCGATTAAAAAATATGGTGAAAAAATAATTAGTTAGAAAAAAATTGATAATGGTAAAGCATAAGAGAGATGGTTGATGTTGGAATAACTTACAAATGTTTATATGCTAAGCATTCTGGTATGTCCGGATTGAAGTACCAAAGAGAGGTGGCTGTACTGTTAAGATTTGGTTTTCCTTGTGAACAAAAGAGTTTTTTGTAATAAAATGAAAGGGGAATTAGTTGGATCAGAATGACAACAAAAATCTTTAAAAAAAAATTATTTTTTAAAAAAAATTAAATGGAAGTTAAAATTACCCTTAAATTATGTGACACGAAATCCAGCAAACGCAATGATAACCGAAGATGGTAGGTTATGAAGAGCGAGTTCATCAAAATCTCTGGCACTATCACCCCAAAGAGTTATGCGAAGCTCCTCACCACTTTGAAAGAAAATACAAAACAAATTGGATCAATAAGCTTGATAAAAATAAGGTAATTTGCATTTAATTTTTCAACTCACCGAATGTTCTCAAGCATGAATTCTCTCTTATTTTCGAGCGTCTGTCCACGAACCATAACTTGTTCAAGTGGCTGCAATGCTTTAAGTCTTCCAAGGACATCTTAAAAAACAGGAATGAATGCTTTTAAGTAATGTTATCAAGTTGAGTTCAATAATAGAAATGTTTAATAATAGGCTAAATGAATGAAGTAAATGGTAAACCTGTAAGATTTCTGGAGCTTTTTGACTTGGTCATAATATGTGCATAGTCAATAAAATTAAAGTAGTATCTAGGAACAGAAGGTGTAATAGCTTCAATGCCTGTAATCTTTGTGTTAGATTTGAGATCAATCACAGCATCATGGGCAGCAACTGTGTTTACTGCTCTGTTTTCATAAGTATAGAATCCTTTGATTTCATAGTGATTTCCTTCAATAACTATTGCTGCAAATGTTGGGAGATCTCTTGTTTTAGCTACAGCTTGAATAGCTCCACCCTATATAAAGAAAAGATTAACGTTGGAATGAAAAAAATAATTGTTCACCATGCCAACAACCAAATGGAATAGAGTTTTTAATGCAATATGTGATAAGGTTTAGAATTTTGAATGCAATATGTAATAAGGTTTTGTAAATTATTTCAAGAAGATTTTTGATGACATTGGAAGTGAGGTATTGGTACTACTGGAACATTAAGTTAAAAGACTGGTTTTAATAATGAATTTAAGAGATTTTATGTCTTAATATTTCTTAAAATGTTTAAATTGGTTGTTACTTATAAAGTCTATGAATTTGAAGCAAGATTTTTTAAGTCAACAACATGTCTTGAGGTGAAGGTGAAACATTATTTCTAGCAGGATGCACATATATAATAATTAATTATTGTAGACCATTGTATAAATGAAAGCTGCATATAAAAGATGTATAGAATAAAAGATAAATATACTTGTTGGTTGCTTCTCAATGTTTGTTATAATTGGATGTAATATACCTGGTAAACCATGGCTCTGGTATGGAATTGTAACTGAGATTTTCATGGTAATTGGTGCAGTTAGCAGTGATTGCATCGTAAAATTTCTCAAACTCATATATTAAATCATGTCAACTAATAGAATAAATGAAATTTGCTTGACCTGTATGAAATTTTCTATGGATTATATAAAGCAAATGCAATGCTTGGGGATTGTATGGTTTTTTAAGCATGTAGAAAACAAAGTTGATTGTAAATCATAAATGGATGCTAAAAATTGATCATGTTAGTTTTTCTTAACAATTTCAATATTGAAAAGTTTTTTCCATAAGTTGAATAAGCAATTGCTGGTTTAGTAGTGAACTTAACTATAGTTCTATAGTAATGAATTAAAAAGGAAAGGAAACTTGGTTTTCCATAGGGAATCTTAAGAGCAAATAAGTACCTCTGGTTAAGTAAAAAAAATGTTAAATTGCCAAAGTAAAGAAAATATTCAGAAATGAGTGGACATGCATTATTCAAACATTTAAATATATAGAAAATAAGATTCATTAGTGGTTATATTTTCATGATAAATTATACCTGATTGTCAACAAAAACACAATTAAAACTGCTTGGCTGACCATTAAATTTAGCAATCCAAACTCGACAGGCCCTAGCTCGTAATGAAGGGTAGAAGTTGTATTTTTGAATCTCTTTTATAGGTAGAGCCATTGTCCTGCAAATGATTAATAAAAAAAAAATATTAGGAGCAATGATAAAAATAGCAGAGCTAATATTAATTAAAAAAATGACATGTATTGCAAATATTTAATTTAAAATGAATGGGGAAAAACAACAAATGGAAACATGTCCAAATTAAAAATGATAAATCGAATAATTTTTTCTTTTGTAAAAAGCATCACCTTAGAAAAGAAAAAAAGACAGGGAGCAAAAGATTGACAAAAAAATAACATGTGCTTTTGAGAGATCAAGATACTGATAAAGAGCTAAGAACATCTTTATACACAATGTTTTTCACATAGATTGAATGATTTCCTTCGGCATCGCATGTGATAATCTTCAGTCCTTGTCTTGATGTAACCCGTGAAAGAGCAACATACAATTGTCCATGAGTGAAAACTTGATCCTTGAGAAAAACCCCGACAACTTTCAATGATTGTCCTTGACTTTTATTTATTGTCATAGCATAACATGGTCTTATAGGAAATTGTCTTCGTTTAATTGTGAATGGACATTTTGCATCATTTATTGGAAAAACAATCCTGGGAATAAATACACGATTGCCAATAAAAGAGCCTGTTATTATTTGAGCTTCTATGACCCTCTCAGCAAGTTGCGTAACAATAAGTCTTGTTCCGTTACATAAACCAGCTGATAAATTAAGATTGCGTAAAAGCATTATTGGTGTGCCAATTCTCAAGGAAATTGTGTGGGATGGTACTCCATTGAACTCAAGTTGATTGATAAATTCAACGGGATACAAAATATCTGCATTATCACCATCGCTCGATGTTTTGCAAATAGTATCAGTACTCAGGTAAATCCGCTTCATTCCTGGCAACATGTTTAAGATAAAATCGTTGATCTCAGAAACTGTAGCATTTCTTGGAGTTACAATTGCTCTCTCTCTAAAATAGCATGGATCAATATTGATATCACGAATAGAGGGATACACTGCTGAAACAATTGCCAATATGGGGTTAGATCCAGGTTCAAGCAAAAGATCTTGTGGTATTTTAATCATGGATGCATCATAATCATCAGGGAATAAAACATCCTGTTGAGTTCCATCACCAATTGCAAGAATCCAGTTGGCAAAAATAGCAAGTTCTTTCTTTTGATCATTTGAAAGTCCATTGGATGATAGCCTCATATTCTCTGTAAGAGTGAGAACTTTAAATTTAGACCACAAATTAGAGCTGCAAAGAGATGCATGAACAATATCTTCCTTTGTTCCTCCGGGAATAACAGGTAAAATCTGCCTGAAATCTCCTCCTAATAAAATTGATTTTCCACCGAACGGTTTATCATTGGGCAAGTCGTTACCATTTGTTAGGACATCACGAAGCGAGCGGTCTAATGCTTCAAAGCAACACCGATTATTCATTGGAGCCTCATCCCATACAATTAGAGAGGTCATTTGTAGAAGTCGTGCAAGATCGGTTTTTTTCTTAATCTCGCATGATGAAGTATCAGAAACAGTAAGGGGGATCTTAAATCTTGAATGAGCTGTGCGACCACCAGGAAGCAAAAGTGATGCAATACCTGATGATGCAACAGCAAGGACAATCAAACCATCTGATCTCAACCGATTGATTATTGTATGCCACAAAAATGTTTTCCCAGTTCCTCCATGGCCATGAACAAAAATTAATTCTTGTCTTTTTTCAAGGACAGATTTAACAACACAATCATAAACATTTAGTTGACATTGATTGAGTTGTGGGAAAGCTGATGAATGTTGACATATAAGATCTGCAATATCGTAGTTAAGCTCTTCTCTCAAAAGTTTATTCTTTATTTCTGACAATAAACACCCATCAGGCATTGGAAGCTTTTGCTTTTCAAGAGATGTGCCGGCAACATTGAAGAGAAGCTCAAGCTCATATAGAACATAGTTTTTAAGCTCATCATCGAATAATCTAAGATTAGGCATGGCAAAGCTGGATTTGAAACGGGTGATAATATCATCATACATTGAGCGCCAGAATTTATTGAGCAAAACTTCTGGATCAACAACATCACAGAAAAGAACAACACTGACAAAGAGATTCCTAATTTGAGGAGATGTTGCAGTAGCCATAGCCTCACAAAAGACGTCTTCCCATTCTTTATCATCCCCTAAAAGTCCCAAGGTCTTGCAAGCAAGTTGAAATGTTGGATGCACAACACCCGAAACATTTTTTAGATAATCAAAGCTCAATGCTCCTCTTACATGGTTAAGGAGTAGTCTTAGAAAATAGAGCTCTCCTGAGGCAGGGTGAACATATGTTAATCGACCAAGACTAAAACCTTTTGATCTTGGAATCCATTCTTTTTGACCAGGATCCCAAACATATTTATGTGGAAATTCTGAGTAGTAAAGCTGACGTGCTTCATGATCAATTCTATTACGTGTGAACCATTCTGTGAGCATTGTTTTTTCAATACCTGGTTTTTGAAGTATTGATGGTAGACTTTCATTTCCTGAGTAAACAACATTTTGATGCAATGGCAAATGGATTTGAAGTCGCTCAACAGGAGGTGATCTTGAATGTATTGGAAATTGTAGAAGACGCCAGACCGCTTCATATGGGCATATAAAACGACAATTCATAGACGCATGGATCTCATCAGCACGATCTTTTTCAACAACAACTCTACATTTGTCAGAGCCCTTACTTACGTACTTAAAAAGATATTTAATTAACATTGACTGACAACAGATCTCAATATTTATGTGGGCATTGTATCGTAATAAGAGTTCCCTATTATATGGAACAACATATCTGTTATTGAGCTGAATGCCATTTTTGATAACAAAATTGTCTTTAAGATCACGACGTCTGTAATAAACAAAGCCATTATCATCAAAAACAGTTTGTGTCTTGAATTTTTTTGGGAATCTTTTTGAGCAAATTCCCTCGTTCATACACTGAGATTTTGGATTTGCAAGACCACACGGACCATGCATCATGAATCTTAAAACAATTTCATAGCATTTTGGATCTGTAAATTTGTCAGGGATTTCAGCTGAAACAATGAAATCAACATCTTCAGGTGTACGACATTTAAAATTCGAGTGTAGCCAAATCAATATATGAGTGTGTGGCAAACCCCTCTTTTGAAATTCATTTGCACAAACATCTACAAAATAAAAAGAAAACTAAGCCAAACAATCCTAATAAGAATATAAAGTTGTAATTTTAGAAGAAATGAGATAAAAGATAAGGTACCTGCAATTATCTGACCAAAAGGCTTGCCTGACTTTATAAAGGCTAACATATCAATAACCTTCGATCTAAAAACATGTGTAATGATATCAGGCTTGTCTTTATGCTTGTAAATTCGACCTTTTGTAAGCTCCCTTCGTATCTCCGGCCAATTAACATTACATGTGAATGTAATAAATAGGTCAGGATTTCCATAGGCTCTACATATAGCCATTGTATCCTGGTAATTATTGATCATATAACATGGGCTACCAGTTAAAGAAGATGGAATAATGATTTTCCCAACTGAGAAACCTTCAACATCCCCATTAAGCACAGTTTCATGGATACCTTTATAAACTTCTGTACGTAAATCTTTTTTATTAGCTCTGATATAATCAAGACAATCTTTCTCAACATTAACAAATGCATCGACCAAGAATTGTTGGTACAAACAACCTCCTTTAATGATGGTATTATCGCACCCAGGCCTTTCATTGATAAGGTAAGCATAATAAGCTCGCATCGGAACTCTTGACCTTTTCCTTGTTTTTTTATGTCCATGATCAACAAACATAATATGACAGGAGTAGCCATCTTCACCATAAGGAAACAAAAGAGGATACTGTAATGCCATGAATTTTGGATGTAATTTTGAGATCCTTTTTAAAGAACCTGAAAAGCATTCAATAATTATATCTCGTTCCGAGAAAAAATCTCCAATATCTCCGACAACTAATCCACCAATGTCATTTGATGTAGGATCATCATATTGGTGTGAATCATGGTTTCGCTTTCCAAGTAAGCGAAGTTTATAATCAACAGAGTGAATATTTTGAGTTTTGTCTCTAGCTTTGCGAAATAATTTGGCAAGCTCGTTCGTTTCATCAAGCATTCTTAAAAGATCCACAACAATATTCTCATCCAGAGATGATGATTTGGAGTCTCTTGTAAATGGTAAAAGTCTATTTGCAACTTCGTGAGTAGTGTCAAACACATAAAGCTGTGCAAACTTTGGTGATTCTCCATCAACAGGTAAGAGAGAGCCCATTAAATGATGACAATGACCGCTTATCTTGAACACATATGGAGCTGGTTGATCATTAACAGAAGTATCAATCTTTGCGCCCATTGAAGTGAAAGCAAACATAGAGTTATAAGCTCGTATATTGTCCCGAAATTTTTTTGAGGTAGAGCCATTGCTAGGATCGAGAAGAAAATCAAGAATTGGAGGAGTTGGTTGCATAGCTAGAAGGGAAACTTGACCATTAAGGCAACAAAGTGAGAAAGATGGATTCTTTTTGGATGAACGTGCAAGACGTTCTTGGAGCCAAAAAAGCGCATTACAATGGCGACATGTAAAAGTCTTATCACCAAAATCAACATACTCGCATGTTTCCCCTAGAAATTATAAAAAAAATAAAAGATAATTGAAAAAAAAGAACATGGATGATATAAGGTATAAAAAAATGAATGAGAGTTGGGGAAATTTCAAGGTAAACTCACTTTTTTGTTTTTTTTTGTATTCAGATTGGCCAATCAATAGGCTTTGATAAGCAATTGGTCTATGTGTGGTGTTAGTCTCAAAGCAAGTATTGTTATTGACATTTTCATCGAAGGGAAATCGATATGTAACATGTGCCTGACTTGTTGATGCTATTGATGAAGAGGTACTATTATTCAAGATTGAATAACTTCCTTGTAAGGAAGTAGAACATGATGTACCATCATCAGTAGTTTGTAAAAGCGAGTGATCATTGGTTAGATGATCAGAGTTGTACGGTGTTGCTTGCGTGAATGAAAAATTTTTGTCACTCAAATTTCCTTCACTATAAATATGGATTGCTGAGTTGTATGGTGAAGAAACACCAGGTCCAACATCATGGAATGATTGTAATCTTTGTCGATTGCTAGTCATAAAGTCGTTGCTTCTAAAAGTTAGAAGATAAATTTAAATGGTCAAAGATAGTCAATCAAGGCAATTTTAATAACATGGTTAGAATTGAGAATATAAATGGAAAAGAAATAAAAATCAAACAGAAAATTTAATCATGAAATTGAGGAAACATGAACACATGAAAAAAAATCGCATTGATTTGAAAAAAAATAAAGGATAGAATGGAAAAGATAAATACAGCAACAAAGAAAGCATGAAAAATGCAGGCCAAGTTTGAAAATAAAGGTGCACCTGTAGCTACAGTGAGATAGGAAAAATGTGGTGTTTCAGCTTCCTGTAACGTGGAGATAGTTGAACAACAATTAGAATAACAGACCTGCAACAAATGGTGAAAAATAGAAAGCCACGAAGCAAATTTGAATTTGTGAGGTGGACAATAACAACAACAGCAAAATACACGTGATTACAAAAATTACAAGCAAACAATTATGAAAAATATGTTCATTCTGCTGCAAAATTCAGAGTTGTTGCAATGGAAAGAAGCAAATGCAATAATAAAGAAAGTGTGTGGCATTTGTTGCAATAAACAGAGGTGGTATGAAATGAACATTTTTTTTTCTCAACAAATTCTTGGTGTAAACCAATTAAGCCACAAATTATATGCAATCGAATTCAAAGCGTAAAACGTGTTCATTATGCCGCAAAATTTAGAGTTGTTCCAATAGAAAGAAGGAAATGCAACAAAATAAAGAAAATGAGTGGAAATTGTTGCAATAAATAGAGGTGCTACGAAATGAACAAACTTTTTTCTCACCAAATTCTTGTTGTAAACCAATTTAGTCACTAATTATATGCAATGCAATTAAAAGCATTAATTCAGCCACCAATTACATGCTCAAATTAAAATCATGGGAATTAACAACATAATTTTAACAAAGAAAATTTTTTTCATGCAAGCATTGTTGAAAATAAAATTAGTCGGTCACATATGTAATTGAATCGAAAAGCCTTGACATGAGCAATGTATATTGTTGTGGAGAAAATAGAATCAAAAACAAATAATGGTTAAACACAATGTTGTCAATGATTCCAACTATATTATACGCAATCAAATCTAAAGCGATAATTCAACTGCCACTTATATACAATTTAATTTAAAATCTAACTAAAACTAAATCGTAAGGGAATGGTTTATAATTTTCCAATCAAGACAATTTTAATAATATGGCAAAAATTGAAAATTTCAATGGAAAACAATTAAAAGCAAACTATTTAATGAAAGAATAAGATTAAAAAATTCACGAAAAAGTTAATTATGTAATAAAGGAAACATGAACATATATAAAAATCCAAATTAATTCATAAAAAAGCAAGCACATAATGGAAAAGAAAAATACAATGACAAAGTTGCAGGCAAAAAACAGGTCAAGTTTGAAAATAAAAGTATACCTATAGCTTGAGTGAGATAGGAAAAAGATGGTGTTTCAACTTCCTACAGCCTGGAGATAGCTCAACACCAATTGAAATAACATGCCTGTAACATATGGTGAAAAATAGAAAGTTAGCAATGAAATTTGAACTTTAGAGATGGACAATAACAATAATAAAAAAAAATATGTATGATTATGAAAATCAATAGAAAATAATTATGAAAAATGTATACCTATAGCTTGAGTGAGTCAGGAAAAAGATGGTGTTTCAACTTCCTGCAACCTGGAGATAGCTCAACACCAATTGAAATAACATGCCTGTAACATATGGTGAAAAATAGAAAGTTAACAACGAAATTTGAACTTTAGAGATGGACAATAACAATAATAAAAAAAAATATGTATGATTATGAAAATCAATAGAAAATAATTATGAAAAATGTGTTTAATCTGCTGCAAAAATAATAGTTGTTGCAATGAAAAGAAGCAAATGCAACAATAAAGAAAGTGAGTAGAATTTGTTGTAATAAACAAAGGTGATACCAAATCAGCAATTTTATTTTCCATCAAAATCTTGTTGTAAACCAATTCAACCACTAATTATATGCATCCACTTCAAAGCAGTGACAATTCAACCACCAATTACATGCAACTGAAATTAATTAAAGTCATGGCAATTACCAACATAATTTTCGAAAGAGAATTTTCTTTATGCAAGTGTTGTTGAGAACAAAAGTAGCTAGCAATCACATGTAATTAAAGTCAGTGCAATATATATTTGTTGAGAGAATAAAACACAATAAAACAATAATGGTTAAGCATAAAGTTGCAAACCATTTTAGCCACAAATTATATGCACTGAAATTTAAAGTGATAATTTAATTGCTAATTATATATAATTTAATTCAAAGGCCAAGGAAAAATAAAACAACATGTCAAAAATCCTTTATTCAACAGTAGCACATTAAATGACCATGTCAAATCAATAAACAATTTAATTTTATGTTTTCAAGCATAGAAGCAATAACCTTGATTCCTGCATTATTTCATTAGCTAACCTAGCAATTAACATCAAAATGGGAAAATCTTCAACATAATGTTATCTCTTATTCTTAAGCATATTTCATTTCGGAATGCATCTCTTTAAATAACCTCCAACATGAGTTCAGTTAACTCTTTTTAAAACACACATCACTAAGCATGAGTTCAAGCAACACCTTTTTAAAAAAAAACACATATCAGCAAGCATATATTTTCCAACAAAGCAAAACAACACCCTAATCTCAAGCTATGATGCAAACAAAGAATAAGCATTGATTAATTTAACCTAAGTTCTTTCAACAACAACAAAGATATTTTAAAAAATTTAGTAGAAAATAGCTTGAAAGAAAGAACGAAACAACTAAAAACCAGAACACTGTTTAATAAAAAAAAGAGGCATGAAAATACCTTGTTAAACATTCCTTGAAAGTGGATAGCAACGCCTACACGATTAAAGATTGTGAGAAGTTCCACAAAAAATAAAGCAACCTGTAAAACAAACATTTTCAGATGCATAGATCCACTAATCAGCCAAATCAGCACCTAAAATCTAGGTGGAAAAAAAACCACAAATAAATTGTTTTTCTCATATCTGAAGCACCAATCAACCTCAAATGCCTCATCTCAAATAACAATACTTTTAAAAGGGAACAAAACAACATGAAGCCTAAGAACAATGAAGCAACCTTAGGCTTTGTGTGAACATAGTGCAGAAAAAAAAATGTTATTAGATAATGTATGCATTATGCTGATCATGTTACAAAGGAATGAGATAACACAATACAACTCACACATTACCTAGTAAACTGGAAAAAAAAAACATGGAAGCCATTCAAAGGCATACAGATAAGATGACAGGAAAAGGAAAAAAAAACTGCAGAAGCAAACGAAAAGAATAAGGGGAACTGTAGTTACTGAAATGAAAAAAAAAACAATGCCACATGACAGCCCTTGCCAATTAAAAAGATCACATGAATTAGAGCAAAAAACTCTCAACTATAAAAAACATGGACCCAAAATCAAAATCAAAATTGCATGGACAAAGTAATAATTAAATAATGATGGGTTTCAGTATAGAGTCGGTGTTTTTATATAATGGTGGGTTACATTAATTTTGTATTGACAAAGTAATATTTAAATCACAAACATGTATTTATTTAGGATATGTGGTTTTACAGCCTATGGAGCACAACCTTTTGTTCTTGAAAATGGATGATCATGACATGCACTTGTCTTTTTACCTTTATTTCAATATATTTCTAATACTTTATCAACAAAGTATTTCAATATATTTCTAATACGTCAATATATTTCTAATGTTTCAAAAAAAAAAAACAAAACAAATTAATTTGTAAAAAACAAACATAAAATGGAAAAGAAAAATACAGCAACAAAGTTGCAAGCAAAGAAGAGGTAAAGCCTGAAAATAATGGCGCACCTGTAACTTGAGTGACACAGGAAAAAGGTGGTGTTGCAGCTAGAGATAGTTCAACACTAATTGGAATAGTATGCCTGCAACAAATGGTGAAAAATAGAAAGCCACCAAGCAAATTTGAACTTGAGAGATGGACAATAACAACAATAAAAAAAGACATGCGATTATGAAAACTGAAAGAAAATAATTATGAAAAATGTGTTCATTCGGCTGCAAAAATGATAGTTGTTGCAATGAAAAGAAGCAAATGCAACAATAAAGAAAGTGAGTGGAATTTGTTACAATAAACAGAGTTGATACCAAATGAACAATTTTTTTTCCAACCAAAATCTTGCTGAAAACCAATTCAGCCACTAATCATATGCAATTCAATTCAAAGCGATAATTCAGCCACCAATTACATGCAACTAAAATTAATTAAAGTCATGGCAATTAACAGCATAATTTCAGAAAGAGAATTTTCTCTATGCAAGTGTTGTTAAAAACAAAAGCAGCCAGCAATCACATGTAATTGAAGTGAAAGGTCTTGAAATGAGCAATGTATATTCGTGGAGAGAAAATAGAACCCAATAAAACAATAATGGTTAAGCATAAAGTTGTAAACCATTTCAGGCAGAAATCATACACACTGAAATTTAAAGTGTTAATTTAATTGCTAACTATATATAATTTAATTCATAGGCCAAGGAAATATAAAACAACATGTCAAAAATTCTTAAATCAACATACAACACCTTAAATTACCATGTCAAACCAATAAACAATCTAATTCTCTGTTTTGAAGCATAGAAGTAATAACCTTGATCGCCTAAATTATTTTATTAGTTAACCAAGCAATTAACACCCAAATAGAAAAATCTTCAACATATTATTATTTTTTATTCTTAAGCATCTTTCATTTCGGAATGTATCTCTTTAAATAACCATTAACATGAGTTCAATTAGTTTTTTTTTAAAAAAAAAAAACACATATCACTAAGCATGAGTTCAAGCAATACCTTTTTAAAAAACACATCATCAATCATATATTTTCCAGCAAAGCAAAACAATACCCCAAACTCAAGTTATTAAAATTCAATTAGCCTTTAAGTGACAAAACTGTTCAAAGTAAAAAAGACAAAAGTGAAGATGGTGTAGTTGTTTGTCTCAACTAAAGCTTTTTGGTAACACAAATTGTCTAAGAAAATGACAGCGAGAACTGAAATTGCAAGCAAAGCTAGTTCTCTTGATTGCACATAAAATTAAAACAATAAGGGAAACTGTAGTTACTGAAAAGAAAAAACATCAATCCCACATGAAAGCCCTTGCCAATTAAAAAGACCACATGGATTAAAGTAAAGAACTCTCAATTATAAAAAAACATGGACCCAAAATCTTTAAAAAATTGCATGGACAAAGTAATATTTAAATAATGATGGGTTCTAGTATAGAGTTGGTGTTTTTATATAATGATGGGTTACATTAATCTTGTATGGAAAAAGCAATATTTAAATCACAAACATGTATTATTTGGTATATGTGATTTTACAGCCTATGGAGCACAATCTTTTGTTGGTGAAAATGGATGATCATGACATGTATTTTTTTTTCCTTTATTTTAACATATCTGTAACACTTCATGAATATAAATTTTTTGAGGCATTGATTTAATATAAAATGGTGAGATTATGAGCAAAAATTAATATAAGAATCATTCTCAAAAAGGTTCACCTAGCCCAAAAACTTAAGCTTTAAGTTATGCCTAGCCAATCACTGCCCTTTAATTTTTCCAGCACTTGAAATATCAGAGAACTTTAAGTTATGCCTAGCCATTCATTTTCCTTTAATTTTTCCAGCACTTGAAATATCAGAGCAACCTAACACAATTACTTTCCTTTTTCCTTTAAGAGCAATTACATTACACTGAGCTAAAAGTACTCTATTTGCCTTCCTCCCATCAAACTTTTATCAAAATATGGCTGGTCAGCGTGATGTAAGAACTGATCATAATGTGTTTTGTGATTTTTTCAAGTTTGATAGCCCAATTCAAAATAGGAGAGAAGTAGGGAGAGAAACTACAGGATTGAAACACAATCCATATATGCACTGAGGTCCTTTTATGAACATGGAAAAAATTGGGCTAAGTATAAAGAACCAGAAACATGCAACCAACAACAAACCAAAAAAGGCTGAACAATTTCAGAAGAGAATTCATATTTTTTAACAGACCAAACAGCAACAAAGTACAAAAAGAAAATAGAGCACTCAAACTGGAACTAAGCAAAGCAAAAGACACTGCAAGGCTATAAACAACTAACCTGGACAGCACAGGGACCCTAGCAAATCCAAGCACAGCAGCAGCAACCAAGCCGATGAAATGACACAAAACAAAGGCAACAAAGACCCTAATAACCAGCTGTAAAACAGGCACAAAAGAAACAAAGCATCAATACGGACCAATCAACCCAATAGAATCTTTTAAAATAAAGAGCCTGTAAAAAAAACACTAAAAGTCTCAACAGAGACATAATAAAATTGAAATTTGAATCCAAGCCAACCACACTGTTGTTTTTTTCAACCCAAAACAGAATCAAACAACCTAACAACCAACCATGAAGACTGGTAAATTGAGAAAACAAAATCAATAACCATGTTAAATCCCCAAGATAGCTAAATAGTTCCTTGCATTTGCACGGACATTCAACACCTCAAAACCTCTGGAACAATTTTTTTTTCATACCAGCCCATAGTTCCAGAACCCAAACAAACACAAAAGAAACAAAGTATCAACACAGACCAACCCACCTCAAAACAAACACTTAAACCAACTGCAAACCCAAAACAAAACAGGCAGCTAACACACACATAGTGACAAAGGCATGCAAGAGCAAAACAACACTACAAACCTCTTAAATACATCACAAAATGCATGCTCCATAGTCACCAAAACAGAAACCTAGCTCTAATAAATGACCAAAAAATAAAAATTGAATTTGATAAAACACAAAGATAATGCCAACATACAGGTAATATACCTGGCAAGCACAGAGTTTCTTTCCAATTGTAGAACAACAATCACTGCTATAATTTTCCACCAAACAAAGATGTGAAGATCCCCAACAGCAGAAAAAAAAAACAGCTTAAAGAACCACCAACAACCTTTGACAACCAAAGAAGGCAACTAAAGAACAGAGCAAGCAAACACAGACTAAAAAAGGCACCAAAAGCTCTAAAAGTGAACCAAGAAACAAAACAAACATTTTAAATGCCACTATATACACACTTTGCACCTCTAGAAGAAAGAGACAACACCAATGATGTGAAGAAAAGAAAATAGTACAACAAAAGGACGAATGCCCCACACGACCCTAGTTAGAATCCACACACAGAAATTCCTGGATTTAAGCAAACAGGAAAGAAATCACAATCAGAAACCTAACCTAACCAAAAGAGGGCACAAACCATCTAAAAAATCCCCAAAATCAAACAAATAGTACATAAATCATAATTACAAACCTAACAAAATCAGAGCAGAGGAAAAAAAAACACTTATCTCCCATAAACCGAACACGTCCAATCCAACAGAACCAGAACAATACCCTCCCAAACAACCAGCAGGCAACCTAGTACAACCACATTTATTTAATACCAAATCCTGCAACACTCATGCCAAGCCCTGCAACAACCATGCCAGAGCCTGCAACACCCACCGATTATAAAAAATAAGAGGCCCCAAATCCTGCAACACCTAACAATTTTAAAAAATCAGAGGCCCCAAATGCTGCAACAGTCAACAATCTAAAAAAAATCAAAGCCTCACCAAGAACCCAAGCCAAGCCAAGCCACTCACCAGCTCAGCTAACACAGACGTTTCTTCTCCTGAGAAGAACCACAGATGAAAAAAAAAACAGCTCAAAGATGTTAAAGCTGCACACAAAGCCATCAAAACTTGCACAGCCGTGCTACACCAACAAAGAAATGCTCACACTCCCCCAAGAAAGAAGCATGTAAGCAAATCTCTAGATAGCCTCGCATTGCACCAGAAGACCACAAAGAAGCAAATTAGAACATTAATGGTTCTGGGTTGGGAGATAAAAGGGCTACACAGTGGTGCTTACAAAGTGGATATAAAATTATGAACTTGTTGTTTGGTTTATCTCTAAGGCATTCTCTGGTGCAAAAAGAAAAAAATGGAAAAGCTGTAACTTGTTGAAAAAAGACATGGAGAAATATGGCAAGAAGCTTGCCACGTAGCCACCAAAAATAACAAAAGAAAAAAGCCTAGAACTTTCATTGTGTGAATAAAACTCTCCCCGATAAATAAACAGCACAGGAATCCACAGTGATTTTAGACACAATGCACAGGGATTTACTGAGCAGTTTTAGTTTTTTTTTTAATAATAAGTTGCCTTAGCGGGGGTAATTGTGTAATTGTAAAGGGATCAAAATGATTGTGTTAGAATTAAAAAGGCTAGACCAATCGCATGTTCGAGAGATGTACTTGGTTGGTTCTGGGAGGCCCAAGACAACAATATTATAATAAAAATAAGGTATTGCACGAACCTTCCAAGAAGTTGTTTTAATAATATCTTTTATCTTTGAAATACCAAATCACCCTGACTTGACAATTCTAAGAAAATCAAGATGAAATGGCAGAAAAGTTCACAGATGCAGGCCTAATATAATAAAATAGATTTCAAGAATAATTTCGATATTTTAATTTTCAAATTAAAAAAAAAAATCTTAGAAGCATGAATTTTGTTTTTAAAGTCTGTTTACTAATTTTATTGTATAATAAAAATATAAACAGTAAAAATACAAGATAACTAAGATATTTTTAATTAATTTGATAATAATAAATTAATTTGTTGAAAAAACCATTACATCTCGAGTTAATTATATAAGTTTATTTAGGAATAATAAAATAATTATTTCACTTATAAATTTAAAATATGAGTATATATACATAGTAGAATATTATTTTATTTTTTAAAAGTGTAGTTGTGGTTATTTTTTAAAGTATTTTTTGTGCTAAAATGTAACAAAATAATATATTTTTATTTTTTTAAAATTATTTTTAAAATTAGTATATGATTTATAAAACATAAAAAAATAAATTTTTAATAAAAAAAATTAAATTTTTAAAAAACCGCGTTATCACAAAAGGTAGACAAAATTTTAGATAATCAAGAGAAAAAAGAAAAAGCAAAAGAGGAGAAAAAAGAGAGTCAACAACAACGCGGTTTAGCTAGAGGGGACGAGAGGAGACGGGAGAGGGCGGGGGTGGCTCTGTCGGTCATCTAAGATTGTGGTTTCCTTTCTAATACTCATGCTCTTACCATCTCTTCTTCTGCAAACATTTTATTTGAATTGGCTTCCACCCTTCTACCTAAACCTAAAAAACCTAATCCTTTTTTTTTTAAACATAAGCATAAGCTGATCATCATTGACGATAACGAAGAAGATGGGTTGCTGTGCAAGCCAAAACGTGGATTCTAAAGCTTCTAGGATTGCCCGCTGGCGATCTACCGGCATTGT
>Ga0325402_1000534_pt1 | contig 27083 bp, 22 predicted proteins | sample PopdelMetagenome_22_FD_207212 | JGI IMG/M metagenome (GOLD analysis project Ga0325402, IMG submission 207212) | Populus deltoides microbial communities from Bellville, Georgia, United States - Xylem-PdKOR-R3 | ecosystem: Host-associated > Plants > Phyllosphere > Stem > Wood/Secondary xylem... | reverse complement strand
AAAATCATTTTCCAAACTTTTTTGTGTTTATTTGTTATTAAAAAAGTTGGTCAACAGAAAATACTTTCCAGTCAAAGAAAAATTTAGCTTGGTTTTTAGGAAAGTATTTTTCTTTTATTTTGGACGGAAAATATTTTCCGGAAGTTGTGAAAAATTTAGAAATGTCATATTATTTGCTGATTATATCAAATTTGGTCCTCAAACTTTTAATTGCTATATATATTTTGTTTTGAATATTTGTTTTTCAATTTCATCCTTTATAATTTAATTTTTATATTCATTTTGGTCTTTATTTTTATAATTGTTATTTGCTTTTTCCTTGTTATTTTTTAATTGAAATTTTTTATCTATCAAATTTGGTCCTCATTCTTTTGATTGTTACTTATTTTATTTGAAATAATTTATGAAATGTTAATTATTATTATTTTAATTTCTTCATCTTTCAATTTTTTTATTTTTTAGATTTGATCTCTATTATTTTGATTTTTTTATTTGAGATAATTTATAAAAAAAAAATTTCAATTTCATTCTCATTCAACATTTTAATTTGTAAGATTTGTTCCTCATTATTTTAATAAACTTAAAAAAAATAAAACATTAATAAGTTATTTTCCAGCTCATTTTTCATGATATAACCAAACACTAGAAAATGTTTTCCAATTTATTTTTCATTACACTACCAAACATCAAAAAATAATTCGTTTTTCCATAATTCATTTTCTAAAATGAAACTACTTTCCAACAAACAAATGGGGTTACTTACAAAAATTTTTTGTTTATGCAATTTAGTAATATAAAATAAAATAAATTTAATATGAAGAGATAAATCACTTTAAAGTCATGGAAAAAAAACTTTATAATCAAACTCAAAATATATTTTTAATCCATTATTTTTATAGCTCAAGAAGTTTATTTTAATACTCTCTTATTAATAACACACAGACCATTAAATAAATATAGTAATGTGCCCTGATAAAGTTACAAATTAAGGACTTAAAAAGCCAAATCATAATAATCATAATAATTTCTTTTTTTAGATTAATGTGGGTGTCCGGGCCAACTTGCGAGTACCTTGACTAATCTCATTGGCCCTGAAATTAACGACCATATAAGCCTCAAGTAGTCTCGAGATTTATGAGACTCGAACTAGTGATTTATAAAAAATAAATCTAAAATCTGATTAGTTCAACTACACCCCTTAAATTATAATTATGTTAATTTGATTGTTCACGAAAGTAATTGATGAGAAAGTAATTGTTTCTCTTTAATTTATCAACATGATTGGTTTTTTTGAATTTGTTGATATGTTACTAGTTATAGTTTGAATAACATGAAATTTCTCATTTATAATGAGTTTTTCTACATAGATAAATATGAGTATTTTGTAATTTTCAGAAAATATAATATCTTTTTCTAGCTTACAGAGAATTTCTGTTTATGCAATTCAGTAATATAAAATAAAATAAAATAAATTTGATATGAAGAGATAATTAAATCACTCTAAAGTCATGGAAAAAAACTTTATAATCAAACTCAAAATCTATTTTTAGTCCATTATTTTTATAGCTTAAAAAGTTTATTTTAATACTCTCTTATTAATAATACATTGACCATTAAATAGATATAGTAATGTGCCCTGATAAAGTTACAAAGGAATTAAAAAGACAACTCATAATAATTATATTAAATTTATTTTTAGATTAACGTAGATGTCCGGGTCAGCTTGTGTGCACCTTAATTAATCTATGGGCCCTGAAGTTAATGACCATGTAAGTATCCAATGGCCCCGAAGTTTATGAAACTCGAACTAGTGATTTCTGGAGAGTAAATTTAGGACTGTCCATTTAAATTATACCTGAAAATTATAATTATATTAATTTGATTGTTCTGGAAAGTGATTGATGAGAACATAATTGACTCTATTTAATTTATCAACATGATTGGTTTTTTGAATTTGTTGATACGTTACTGGTTATAGTTTGAATAACATGAAATTTCTCATTTATAATGAGTTTTTCTACATAGATAAATATGGGTATTTTATAATTTTCAGAAAATATAATTGAGATATAATATCTTTTTGTAGCTTCTACGTTGATGGAGTAGGCCACCAAGCTGAACCACCTTAATTTCTTCTTTTTAACAATTCATTTATTTTTCTCAAATCAAAATTTAAGATGATGAAGTCCTCTCTGCATGAAACGAGGCATAGCTGCAACGAAGCTCTGAAAACATGTCCTTTCATTTGAAGGGCATATGCTTGTAAAAATAACTAATATTCTAAAACGTTTTATAACAATGAATTTTTATTTACCCATAAATAAACAACTATTTTTATATTTATAAGTATTTTAATTTATTGGTGATTAAGAAAATATATAACTTGAAACTCATTTGTTTTAAGGATCTAATCACTTTAATAATTAACAAATTATTCATATTGTAAAATTTAAATTTTAAATACAATACTCAAACATGAATTATATCATATACATAATTTATCTATATACTTAAGAATACATAAACAGTACTTATTTTAAGATTTAAAATTTAAGGCACCACACACACATGTTGTGTAGGTGTTTTGAATTTTTTTTGGGTGTTTTTGTATTGTTTTGTTATGGTGATGTTAATATAAATTTTAAAAATAAAAAATATTATTTTAATATATTTTTAAATAAAAAATATTTTTAAAATAATTATTATCATAATACCAAACACTATTTTAATGGAGATTTTATGACTAGTTTTAATAAAAATAAAAATAAAAATAAAAAAATATAGGATTTACATCATCTAAAAAAAATAATTTGATTTCACAAGTCAAACTCATTACTTTTTTTTAAAATAACGTCATTTTATTTTTTATAAAATAAAAAAATCAGATTAATTCAGTTAACTCACCTAACAAGTTACCCAGAAATTGCCCAGAATGAACCGGGGGCAGGTAGACTAGTAGAGGTGTGTGTATCAAATATTCAACATTCCTATCCTCGGACGCAAGTGAACGCGACTCTTCTAATGTTCAACGGCTCACTTATGTTATCCGCGACCAGAACCAGCTTTGAAGAGACTTTAATTTGTGAGGTTTTGAAAGCCGTCAAGATTGAAGTTCAAATATCTGCAAGAGTGGAAGGAATTCGCCTTTGAGTTTCAACATCGAGTGTCCCTGTTCTTGCTAGTCAAGGTCGTTTCAAGACAGGAGTAAGAGATTATAATTTTATGTTCAAATCCAAAGACATGAAGTTGCACAAGTTAGCAGCAACTTTTTAAGCTTCATAACAAATTCCTTCCGAACTGCAAATTTGGCAGAAGAGCCATTTCCATAGGTGTATCTGTCATTCTCCATCAGCAAATATAATAATAATAATAATAATAATGAAGTCATTGATTTTATTGATGCCAATATCAGATATGGGTTCAATGGGCAGCTCATATCCCTCCCTCGAAGGAATGCAAGTTGAAGGTTCCCTACTGAATTCATCTGGAGAAAGAACATACAGAGTACAACATCATATAACATTTTTGGCTTACCAAAAATTGTATTCTAAGGAAGTTGAGGGAGGAGAGGACATGGAGTTGAGACCAACGTAAAATAGCAGAGCTAACACTACTGTCAGTAAGTACTCCATGGCATAAGTTGGCACAACCAATCCCCCCAGTAAAAAGCAGAATCCAACTTACAACCAGGCTTACTCATCTTCTGATTTTCTCAATGCAAAAGAGTAGCAGCTAAAGCAATGCCATAGGGCCACTGGTTGCAATTAAAAATGAGGCCGAAAATGATGAATCCAAGAAAATGAAAGTAGCAGCAACGGCTGTAATGGAGGCTACAATACCATAAAGTTCAGAGGATCTGGGGCTATGATCTCCAGACACACCAAACCCAGAAGCGGGTTTGTCATCAGGATCAAGAAAGGATACAGTTGCCTTGCCTTCCTCCTCTTTGAAAAACTAAAGCACCTCATCTCCTCTCCCAGGGAAACTCACTGAATCCAGATCTTCCTTGTCTTGCATTTTAAAGGATCCACAGACCACCACTGCTAGTCGATCTTTATGAACAATGGGCTCATATTGTTTCCTGGGCTTTCTAAACTGGTGAGAAAAGAAAACCCGACCCAACCTGCGCCGTATACTCCGGGAGAGAAAGACAGAGTCTTGAAGGGGTTTTGACTTTTGAGTAATAGGGTTTAGTCTTGGGAAGTTGGAGGGAGGGATCGAGTTGATCTTGCATCTCAAGCCCTTATCGTTCCAGTCGGTGGTCTAAAGGCAGGTAAAATTTATTATTATCATTTCATGTATGTGAAAATATTGGCTTGCATGACTGATCGCTTGAATGAATAACTTGGGTAGGAGGGTTGTTGGCTAATGGTGTTTTGTAATTATCCCAGTTTAGCCTTCTTTTATTTTAATTTCTAGATTTTCTTGAATGAATAACTTGAGGGGGAGGGATGGAGTTTATATTTTGGATTCATGAACAGTGACTGTGCTCCATGTTTCTTTAGCATCACTCACATGGATTTTATTGAATGCTGGTAATTTTAAAACTTTAATTAGAATAAAAAAACAATATTTTTTTTTTCTTTTTTATAATTTTCATTTCAATCACGGTTTGAAAAGCTGCATAGGCATAAACAAACAATCTCTAAGCTGGATATGTCCCTCGTTGCCCACCTGTGGCCGTGGACATTTTCCCCCCCTTCACCTATTCGTGGTCCTTATTTTTTCCTCTTGTAAAATATGTTTCTTTTATTACTATTATCTTACCATTTTAATGATTTTGGGTTGTGATATTCTAATAATCCCAAATATTTTTTGTGCTAAATTGAAATCTTGTTGTCCTCTCCTTGCTTTTGAGGTCTAGAGTAGACAACCATGTGTATTGGCTTTAGGAAAGCTAGTGAGTGTTAAGAGAAGGAAACTTGCAGACTTTATTTGAAAAGGTGGATTGGCATGAACATTCCTGAAAGAATTGCAGTCAGATTGCCACAGCTGGTCTTCCCCTCCTCCGAGGTGGTGCTCTATAATCACAATCGTCAGTCCCCCTCCTTCCTTTTCTCGAGACACACACACACACACACACACACACACATGGATGCTTCTTCTTTTCTTTTGTCTATAATAACTGTTTTATTAGCTGCTAAGAAAATGAAGCATAAGTAAAGGTTGAACTATTGCTTTTTGTTTACGCCACGCCACGCCACGTTCAGAAGCATCGCTCATCTATCTGAGCCATTTATTATCAATTTCACTTAAGAAACTCCCTTTTCTACTGATTTTCTCTTTATATCTAGGTGTCCCAAAGTTGGGGTTTGTGCCATTTTTAACACATAAAAGGCATTTAGGGCTGGGGCTGGGGTTTTCAAAGAAAATGAGTTCGAGCATGGAGAATTGTCATGTTGATGTTCAAAATAAGTTGGAGGTGGTTCGGCCTGCCACGGAAGTTTATGCCCAAGAAGCAATTGAAGCTCTCAAAGCTGGGAAGGTGATTGCAGTACCCACAGATACACTGTATGGATTTGCTTGTGATGCTTGGTATGACAATTTTGATTCATTTTGTTTTACTATTTGTGTTTAATTCCTCTAAATTATGATTTCTTGATACTGAAATGTCCAAGAAAAATTAAGTGTTATTTTCTTTTTCCTGTTTCATTGTGCACGGGACCCGAAGAATTGAACTTTAAAAAATATGACAGCATGAAAGAAGGGAATCTGGGCATGCTATTCTAAAAAAAAAAACACATAATCTAGAGAGTAAAGAAGATTTTGAGAAGGATGGAGGATTTGCTAAGAAATAGTTGATGGGATTGTAGCTAATTGCTTCTGCAGTTTTTTTAAATCGGACCTGTCTAAGCTTGCCTTCCCTTTATTGCTCTCATGGTTGTGCCCAGTGTCATGTTTGATTGTTTAGTAAGATAAAATGGTCACGCTGTCGGCAATGACTGAACCTAGATTTTCCTGTCAATAGACGCCTCTTATTGTACTCTGATGGAGCTTGGTATCATATTCTAGATCACTGTTAAGCAAGGCATCTATTGCAGTTTTTCTTTCTGTTACTTTTGAGTACACTTCTTTCCCAGTTTTAAAGGGAGTGATGATGCTAACTTGTAAGGATATCCATGTAAATTTTTCATGGTCTCCTTCGCTTTGCACGTTTCACAATATTTGGGCAAGTCTGAAATCATCATATATTTGACAATCTGCTGTTTTCTCTTATGGCAGTTCTTTGGAAGCAGTCAATAGAATTTATGAAATGAAAGGACGTAAGCATACAAGTCCTCTTGCAATCTGTGTTGGGGATGTGTCACAAATACAACACTTCGCGGTCACTGAATATCTGCCTCATGGCCTACTTGATTCTCTACTTCCAGGGCCTGTGACTGTTATATTGAGGCGAGGTCTGTAGTCATGTCTTCATACATGTGGAACAGGAAAAAAAATTGTTGTATTTTAGGATTAGGTTTTGTTTCATAACTAACTAAATAATCATGCAAACTGATGATCTTCCTTGTATCTATGTCACAATTTCTTGGTATGTTAACTTTTAGTGTCTCAAGTCTTCATGCTTTAAAAGTATATGACGGGGTATTTTCCAGGGGAGTCGAGCGCACTTGAGAAATCCTTGAACCCAGGATTGGATAGTGTGGGAGTCCGTGTACCAGATTGTAACTTCATCAGGGTAGTTGCTCGTGGTTTGGGAAAAGCAGTTGCCCTTACAAGTGCAAACCTTAGTGGGCAGCCCAGTAGCCTTTGCATCAAGGATTTTGAGAATCTCTGGAACCGTTGTGCATATGTTTATGACGGTGGTGTTCTTCCATCCAGTCGTGCAGGATCAACAATTGTGGACCTCACCAGGCCAGGAAAGTACAAGATTCTTAGACCTGGAAGGTAAATTTCAATTAGCTTTCATTGTGTAAATGAATAAAAAATAGAAGAGAAATCATAGATTGTTATAAGCTGTTCAGGTCAAAATTTCAAAGAAAATTGCCATTATGTGCGTAGTTGATAGTTGCAATGCTGTGCAGGTACACTAAACCTTTGAATTGAGATGATTTATAAAATCAGATGAACCCTTAAGACATTTGCCCTGGACTTACAATTTCAATATTGGCATATATTTCAGTCCCATAGATGGCTCATTTTTTGCTGTAAAGAAACATGAAACCAGCAATTTGCATTTATCAGTTTTGATTTGTGGATTTTTATACGACAACTGAGTTGATCATAGACCATTGTCTGAGCTAGATTTGGATTTATGAAGATTTAATTGAATCCATATTGAAATGTTGCTCATAGAAAATTTCTTTCATACCTTTCTGGGAGTGCATGTTGGCAGTGACTGCAGACGCCAAACTAGAATCATCTAAAAAAGAAATTCTCCTGTCAAACTTTGTTTGTCCCCTTCGATCATGAAGCCTTGTAATGTGGATGCAGATGGTCCTTTTACTTTCATCTTCCTTTATTTTTTTTGTGATGCTGTAGTAACTATGCTACTTTTTTCTTGTATTTTCAGCGCTAAGGAAGAGACTCTGGCAATCCTTGAAAAACATTCTCTGGTCGAGGAAGCTCCGGCGATTTGAAGAAAACATTTGAGACCAACTATTGTGTTGTGGAGTATCATCATCGAGAGATTCTTTTAAAAAATATCTTTAGGATTTGGGGGTGGGGGATCCTGGGTTTTGAACCTGGTTCTCTCACTCTCACAGAAAATGATCACATGATCAAGTCAATGTATGACATGAACTAGTAACACTAGCTTAGAGTTGTTGTTAGTCAAATATAAACAGAGAAATATTGTTGACTGGTTTTTGGTTCCTTTTGATGCCTAAAAACAACACCCCTGACGTGTTTTTAGCCTTTTCTAACAGTCGACCATGTAAAATGAATTCTGAGAAAAACTTCAATCTTGTTAAACAGAGATACGGGGGGGCGTATTTGGTATTGGAGAGCAGTGAATCTGCTTCTCTTGATATTGTTCTTCAATGTTTTTTGTTCTTTCTATGTTTCCCCCAACACACGAACCATTCATTCAGACTTGAGAATTTGCAGCTACATACAGACCTGCATTTGTGTGTTATGAAAATGTATGGTGCCTGGCATGTCCAAGACTAGATTTTTTGCTGCCAAGTGCTGCTGCTTGTTAAGAGAGGAGAGTAGAGGAGCAGAGCAGGGCAGGGAAGGTGATCAATTTGTTAATTAGGCTGTCAACTAGATATATAAATTATATAATATTTTCTTTGACAATGTAAGGGCCGAGCCCATTGTTAAAACTTAAAAGCCCTTGGCGCTTCAACAGCAGCGACTTGTGTCTTTCTTCTCTAGTATAACGTTGTTTTAGGAAGCAGAAGAGAAGCAGGTCTTTCTCTCTAGTTTCTCCTATACTGCGAAGTCTGCACCTCCCTGTTTCTCAAAAACCCCGACTTAGTTAGGAAAGAGCTTTTCTTTATTTGTCGGGCTTCTGAAACAAAAACCCAGTACAATAACGCAAAGGCAAGCTTTCTTTCCCTTAGTTCAGCTGCTTCTGGCTCATACTACAGCCATGCTACTTCTAATTCTTTCCTATATCATTAGTTAAGCTAATAAGAGTTTGTTTTAAGCTAATAATAACTGCAGATGTATTTTTTTTCTTCTGTTTTAATTTTAAGATGGATGGGCTTGTCAAGTCATGGTATAAATTTGTGTTTTGTAGGATAGCTTGATATCAAGTTTTGTTTTGTTTTGCATGGAAATTTAATGAAATTTCGGCAAAAAAGAAGCTGTGGTTATTCCATGAGTTAATTTTGTTGGGAAAAATTGAGTACAAGTCTACGCTCTTCAGTTTGCCTTAAATATTCATTATCCGGTTTGGAGATTACGTGAGGTTTAAAGATCGATTAACTTAATTAATGTGTTTGTGAAATCCTGGAGGTTATGAAAAGAACCCATGGATTTGATTATATGTGACTGACGTGATTTGGAGCAAGTTGCTTCTGTGATCCGAAACATTGTATTTGCTATTCACCAAGTCATGGAAACCCATTCCTTTCTGCAATATCTTTTATCAGGTTAATAGTGTTTGGTAGCAGAACAAGTCTTCCTACTTAGGAGCAGCAGCTGTACATATTCCTAACCGGTACGCCCGGCATTTCCTCGTTGTGAGACCTTTTGTTTATTAAGGTAAGGACTTGTTTAGATATTCATTTTGTTAGTGTGAACAAGGAGTTTATTTGGACAATTCTTTGTATCTGTCCAGGTTTAAGGCTTAGTGCAGCCAATGTGATCTTTACGTGCACCTTGTTCTATGTGCCAGAAACTTGCTCTATTTTTGGGTGTGACAATAACTGTCATTTGGGAGTGACATGCATAAGGACTGTTGAAAGGCAGAACATAATAAGAAATACAGAAGCTCAAGAAAAGTGGAATGATGGAGGAGCAAGTAAGATTACTAGAAGGGCTGTGGGGGGATGTGAGGGAGCTAAGCCTAGGAAACAGAATACAACGGCTAGACTCGGCTCCAACCCCACTCCAATTCCTGAGAGACTATGTATCCCCTAACAAACCTTGCATCATCTCCAATGCCATCTCCCACTGTCCTGCTCTCAGCCTCTGGCCTAACCTTTCTTACCTTTCTTCCTCCCTTTCTGATTCCACTGTCTCCCTTCACCTCACCCCAGATGGCCGCGCTGATTCCCTTGTTCCCCTAGAAACCCCTAAAAAAGGAGAAACATGCTTTGCCTCTGCTCATGTGGAGCATGTTCCTTTCCCTTGCGCTCTAGATTTTGTTCTGAATTCTGAAAGAAATAATGTGGTGGGATACCTGCAGCAGCAGAATGACTGTTTTCGGGAGGAATATTCGGTGTTGGCTTCTGACTGTGATGCACACATCCCGTGGGCTACTGAGGCACTGGGAGGCTGCCTTCCGGAGGCAGTGAATCTGTGGATCGGAAACCATTCATCTGAGACTTCATTCCACAAGGACCATTACGAGAATCTGTATGCTGTTGTTGCAGGGGACAAGCAATTCTTGCTACTTCCTCCTACAGACGTGCATCGCATGTACATTCAAGAGTATCCAGCTGCTCAATATTCTTATTCCAGTGGCTGTGGAGAGTTCAGATTGGAGTTGGAGAAGCCGCAGAGATATGTGCCTTGGTGCAGTGTGAATCCTTACCCTCCTCCAGAGACTAAGGAGAATGAGATGTCCAAATTTCCTTTGTATTTCAATGGTCCGAAGCCCTTTCATTGTACTGTCAAGGCTGGAGAGATTCTCTACTTGTAAGAAAGATTTTCATTTACTTGTTCGATTTTCTTCACACACATTACTTTGTATGTAAATTCTGCATGCATAGCACTGCTCAAAAGCATTTACTTTGAAATACAGTTCATACAAGTGAATGTTTTTGGTGAGTTTTAGAGGGACATGCAGCAAGGCTGGACTATTCTGCTGAATAATAAACAAATTATAATATTGAGGCTAATTTTGTGAAGTTGATGCAGGCCAAGTATGTGGTTTCATCATGTTCGACAGAGTCCAGATGACAATGGATGCACTATTGCCATCAACTATTGTAAGAATCTAGCACTTGTCTTTTTTTTTTTTTTATAAAAAAACTTCATATGATTGTCGAATGCTAACATACAGATATGTGTGGCAGGGTATGATATGCAGTTCGACATCAAGTATGCTTATTTCAATTTCCTGCAATCAATTCATCATGGGTCGACGTTTATGAATTATGATGCAACCAAGTTCACCTTAAGTGATGAATTATGTATTGATGCTAATGAATTGGAAGCAGAGGAAGCCAATCAAGAAGATACTAAAGACGAATGAGCTTTGATTTTTTAATGTGGTGGTTAGTTGGTTATCAAATTCATTTGTGAACTCTTCAAGCAGAATATGCAAAGAAAATCACAACAGAAGACATTTGCACGGTCTCTGTCACATTTTAACATGGTCACAATTGATTCATGCAACTTTGATTCTTGTTGGCTGCTGATTATTTTCTGGAATTTTTATCTTACAAGCTGAAACAAAGAAGATATAGAAACATTGAAAACTAAACAATCACTATCTTCTTTTTCTTTGATGCCAAGAATTCTTCCTTGTCCAGGAACAATTGTGATTACAAAAAACCATGTACACTAACTTGTCAAAAATTGATGAGAGTGTGGTAAACAAACAAAGAATAACAACATTCTGCAGAAGAAATCACCCAGTCACCTCACTCACCCCTTCAAAGCAAAACAAACTGTATATAAACAAATAAATTAATAAATGAAAAATGAACTCAATGGCACCCTTAGGCTGTTTCTGTCTGTGTTTCCTGCAATAAAAAATGGAAATCAGATCTTTGACGGAGTAGCGGTGGAGGATCCATGTTGGATAAGTGGATTGCACTCAAGGATCCGAATATCTCTTCCATTGAAAAAGGTATGCTGAAACCAAACCAAATGATTGTTATTTACATTATTAATTTTCTTTCTTTCTTCTTCTTGCAGTGCTGGTGGAAAATTAGTAGTGATAAGAAAAGAAAACATTGCTAGTCTTAGTACTTATCATACCTTGAATCAACATCAAGTAAGAATGTATTATTAGGCATGCTTATTGAATCTTCTGCCATTAGGGTTCTCATTCTGCCAATCACCTGTAAAAAGGATTTTTAATTTTTCTTAACCAAGCCCACTTCCGACTAACTAAACAAATAAAAGAGAGTGCTTTGCTTACATCTGAAGATAATCCCTGAGTTCCATATTTGTCATCCAAGAACATAGTCCCAATGCGATATATTTGTGGAATGCTCAACATCTATCAAAAATTAAATTAGCAAATTTTTTTATACCATAGTTTTAGTTCTTTTTATTTACTATGCACACACTAAATTACTTACTGGGCAGAGTTCATTTGTGATCTCATCCGAAGATTTTTGAGCCTTTTGATGCGAGACCTACATGCATATATTATCAAAACAATCCATTGATTAGTTCAAATCAAATTCACCATTCTGGAACTAAGTCCAAGAAACAAAGAAAGGCCTTTTCGGTTTTCTAAAAGGTGTACCAGAAACCCAACAGCTTGTCTTATGTGTCGGAGTTCATCCCATGACGATCCTGCGAACTGTGAAATAAATAACAAGATATTAGAGTAATTTTCTTTCTTTTCTGCATTGCTAATCATACATTGATTGCCTTTTGTGCTTACCTGATCTGATGCTTTGAGACACCACTGTTCCAATTCCTGCAAACCAGCCTTTACATACTCTCCATTGCTAAATGAGCAGCACTCACGACGAAGCAATAAGCTGCCAGATCAACCATTTGGATTGAGTATCAACATAGATTATGAGAATGCATTGTTAAACACATGAAATAAAAAAAATAGAAATGAAAAATCTTCTTACCTATTAAAGAGCTGTACATTTATGAATGAGAAAACTTGACTAAAGATTTTCCTTGTGAACACAGGAGGGACCTGAAAATTTCAAAAGGTTAGGTGATAAATACTTTCCTTCCCAGTCTCTGTACTGATACTTCAAGTCTGGAAAACCTAGTAGAGAGAAGATTCATTCTTACATGGTTCTCTGTCATTATGCCCAAGGTCTGATCTAGCTTATTGACAATGCTTTGCCAGTGTATATTTGACGATTGCTGTTTGGCAACAATACTCAAATGGATATTTTTGGATGACCCTCTTATTGATCTAGCTCTTATGGATCTTGGAGCCTGTTCATTTAAGTAAACATGAAATTGCCATTAAATGACTCAACTCTTACTGTGTGAATTCACTCTTATCCAATATGCTTACTTGGATGCACAAATTCAAAAATGGACCAATCTCTTTCTTAACACTGTCTCTGATCAGCCCATATATTTTCTCAACGTATGCAGTCAGATGTTGCTTAAACAGCAGTGCTGGGTACTTAGCTTCCACTTTTGATTGATCATTTCCTTTTCCCACCATTCCACTGTACCCACTTGACATTCCCATGCCAACTGAAGATGAACGGAATCCCTGATATTGGATGCTCGAGCATTATGATTTTGTCATGGAATTAGATTTACTAAAGAATTAACTTGATAGCACTTACCAGTGCCATTCTACCAAATAAGGTAGCAGGGGATGTTCGGTTGCGCTGTGAAGATATTTTGGTTGTATTGCTTGCTTTAAGAGTATTTTGAAGCAGATACAAAAGGGTAGAAGTTGTTGATAGCCAATATGCTAGATCAGTGATGTTGTCTTGACTCTACAATAGCACAATATAGAAAATCAGTATCACAACATTACGAAGTATATGATGCAAAACTGATAGTATTTTAATTTCCTTATATCTGGATAATGTAGTTCCATTGGTTAAGGATTCCACCTCTATTGATGATCGAATTGTGTGAATAATCCTATCAAATATAGTTGTCTTCTCTGCTTCGAAGGATCTCCACTGAAGAAGTGATTTATACACAACACAGGCGGCAACAGGTCTGGTCTCATCAAACCGCTTATCTTCTGTAAGACACTTGATAAGTACATCATGGTTTTCCTGTCCATAGAGTAGAAATAATAGAATTTCCTTTTCAGCAATTACACAATTGAAGCACAGACACTCTTTTGAAATATTTTCTGGGTTTCGCAAGAATTCAGCATCCAGCTGGGTACCTGCTGCCTTTCTGTTAGGGGTCTTTGTGTAGTTAAGAGGGAGATGGGAGGCCCGGATTCCTGGATACAAAATTTATCATTAGGTCTAGTGTTAATTTATGGCAGTATCTATTTGCTCCTGGAAATGTGTGTTTAAGGAAGGTGGCTGTACCTTTGTCATTTGAGGCTCTTCTTCTGTTTGATGTCCATTCTCAAAACTCTGAATCATTAAACAAGGTTAATGAAAAATTGGAAGATGATTTTATCCAAGGAAAACGACAGTTTTAGAGAAGCATACCTTGACTTGAGGCAGAATCCTTTCAGGATTCGCTACCTGTTCCACAATTGCTGGTTGTTTGCGGAGCAATTCATTTTCTGACTCCAGCTCTGCAATCTTACTCTTGAGTCTGGATAAAAGGTACAAAGCTTTCAGATTTGTATGAGAATGAGTAGTTTAATCTTTGGGCTTCAGGATTTTTTAGAAACTTCATGGTAAATTGGCATGTTGCTTACCCAGTTCAACTTGGCCATACAAAACCGAATCAATTTCAAGTATCAAATTAGATTTACAGGTATCTCTGCTAAATAATCTACAACATTCCAATTTTCCACTATTTGTTTAATTGTCTGATGTTGTGTTATAGAAATTTTTCTGCCATGTAGAAGCAGGTCCTCCATTACACACACGCACGCATGCAAACATCTCTTTTGTCACTCATCAATGGCACTGTCAGCCGTACTCTGTTGCATCTCATCATGGATTTTCTCCGTTAGCTAATTTTTATGGGAACAATGTAGAGAGGGTGAAATAGATCAATTTTTCAGGTTTAATTATGTGACTGAGTCTTACATTTTTAATTCTTCAGAGAGATCCTCATTTGTTGATGCATCCAAAGCCTGCTGTCGTAAAACTTGATTCTCTGATTCGAGGTTGGACAAATTTAATTCCAATCTAAAAATCATAAAGTGTTAGTAAACCCCAGCTAAAGATCACAGAATGCCTTTGTAATAAAGCCATGGAAATTACCTTTCAATGGTGTCCTGAAGTTTCATTGTTTTCAGGTGTGATTCTTCAGCCTCTATAGCTCTTGCTTTGCTCTCTTTCTCAAGTTCAGAACACTTATTCTCGAATTCCTCCATCTTCTTCTTCAGCTCACTTAGCTCATTCTATGTATTCATAATATAAATTATATCATCCATCTAGGCAACAGTAGACTTACGTGTGCACTCGTGTGTGCTTGGTATGCATGAAGTTGTTGTCAGGCTTGACAATTTACTCTTTTCCAGAGTTTTTGTTCTTTTGGTCCACCAATTTTGACTCCTCAAGTTAATTACTTACAATTTCACATAAAGCTATAACTTGTGTCAAAATTGTCAATTAATGCAGCATAATGTAATACACTGATGCTGCTGTAGGATGTTAGGTGGTTGAACAGTGTCATACCTCCAATTCATCATTCTGGTTCTTGAGTAACTCCAGCTTGGTGTTATCCACAACTGGCACCTCTTTGATAACCGGTGGAGCTTGTTCTATAGCTAACTTTGCCGCTTCTTTTTCATGGATTATTGCGGCATGGGCTTCATCTAGTTGACCTTGCATCTCATGTAATGAACTTTGCAGTTTTGCAATTTCTTGCCCTTTAGCTTCTTCAAGATCAAGCTACACACACACACACACACACACACACAAAAATGTCATGGGCATAGTTTGGCCAATCGAAGAGGAGCTTAGCAACAAGATTGGACATTGTTAGCAAGTTTCTTTACAACTTTAGATTCTTGGGCATTTTGGGGAAGTAACTGACTGTCTAAATAACTGATTGTCAAATCAGCATGTACAAGGAAGCATATAGGATGTGTTCAATATGTAGGTGATAATTTTCCTGCACTGTAAGTGAAATGCCATTTAAATTTGTTGATGAATAGTGTCCATTTCTAAATTTAATTGTGCTTCGTTAAACAAAAAACAAATTCATTTCTTTCTTGTTGCATGATCAAACTATTACTGTGCTACTAGTTATACTTTTTTTGGAACTTTGACATAAAATATACCCTCAAGTGCTTTTCAAATTCTAGTCGCCATGTTAGCTCTTCAACTCGCTTCTCTAGCTTGTCCTTAGCTTCCTTTAGTGCCCCAGTTTCTCTTGCAGCCTGCATCAGTATATTTGTCAGCTCTATTGTGCAAATACCAACTGTAATTATAGTGCAATAGAATTGTTGAATGTCAAGAATTGGTAGAGAACTGCAGTTAAAACTGCTTATAGGTAGTTACACTCACCATCTTGAGCTTTCTAAGCTCCTTCCTAGCTGTCCTTGCTCTCCAAAGACATTGCAATGCTAGAGTTGCGATCTTATGCTGCTTATACGCAGAAAGAGAATGGTATCTTCTCCATCGAGTCTATAAAATTAAAGATTTGATAAGACAGGAAAAATTATTAGTCAGAAATCGTTCATCTGAGCACTCTGGAATTGCTTGTTCTTCTGCATGAAGTGGTACAAAAAAAATAAAATTCTATTCATTTGAACCTGAACAAATGCCATCCTTGCTATGTTTACCCGATCTCATGTTTGCTCTTATGATGACATTATATTTTCTTAATTCCCAGCTCTTCCTAGAAATCATTTTCATTCCAATCTATTTCTAATCACATTCTTCTTGATTCCCTATGATTTAAAACTTATGTAAGTAGCCCAGCCAGATAGTACATCACCTGAATTACAGTTGCAGCCTTGGTTCTTCTTCTGTATCTGTATTCATTACGTGCTGCCATTGCTCGCATTCCAGTTTGGATAGCTTTTGCTGATGCTTGCAAGTTAGTGTAAAATGTTCTTGCTCTATGAGCACGGACATTCTTTTGTATACGGATAGAAGCTGCTTCCTTCCTCATATGTTCATATATCTTACGGGCAAGTTGTGCTGCACAAGAGGCAAGACAAAAGAAGTATTGTCATCTCAGACTTCTATGTTTTCTAGGCTATGACTTCAAATGGTGGTCTGGCTCATTTTCAGTTAGGATCAAGTCATGGCCATAAAACCTGATTTTTCTGTAGAAAATCATAAAGAAATTCGACCAAACAACCATAACCATATTACATCTTGATATTGAAAACATTTCATTAACAATCATGGCAATTCCAAAATTAACAAAGTACTTGTTCCTGGTCAATGGAGTTGTCGATGCCTAACTCAAACAAAACTACTTTAGAATGGCAGGATTCTGTTAACCAAATATGGCATGCAAAACTATTCAATCACTCTTCATCAGTGCAAGTTACTTCACTCGGTTGGTCTGTTTGCCGTCATGCTTTACAGTGCAAGATGCAATTACTTGGGAAAAGAAAGCTAACCTCTCCAGAGTTTCTGCAAATGAATTGTAGCTCTTCTTAGGGTGATGAACTCTTTTCTGGCCAGATATGTTCGGATTTGTCGCTGGATTCGCCTGACAGCATTAGCCAAAATTTCAGCTCTTCGTGCATCTAACTCAGCCATCTGCCCAGCTCTGAGGAACACCTTTGTTTTCCCAATCTAAACCAGGCATTTAGGGGAAAATGTTACAATAACACAACATATTTATAAACATGGCTCCTTTTTATTATTGTCATGATTAAACATACCTGATAGCCCTTCAAACCCATCCTGTCCAAGATGGAAACGCATGCTGATTTTTCGTCAGATCTGCCCAGAAGAAACAGTGAACGTTATGGTTGGACCAATATGAAGTTCAAGATGATTTAGGTGTTGGAGAATAGTTAGTGAGGAACAGCTGAGTAGATGTTCCAACTCAGCTGTCACAAACTTCGGTCAGCTCCTGTTAGATAAGATAAAATTTGTGCTCAAAATAACAGGTCAATGCTCTCATTCTAGCCCAGACTTTGAGAACTCCATGCCACAATTGCATAATGAGAAATGAAAAGTAACTGCACAAGAACTCATACCCATCTAGAACATCAGGAGCCAGCATTCCAAAACGATCAAGGAACTCATCAAATGTTCTTTTGGTTGGATAACCAGCACAACTTATCCTAATCGCCTCTAGTACTCCCTGTTGTAAAATCCATTAGAATAATCATTATAAATCAGAGCAGCTTGATAAATAGTTTGGAAACAGACATGTATTGCCTGATCTGAAAAGTGAAAATCAAAGCGATATATGTCCTTGACAAGGAAGCAAGTGAATTTATCTTACCCCACATCTTAGTTGGTTTAAGACATTGAAGTTCTCAAAGATTCCAGGCTTTAGTACTGTATTCGGCTTTACACATCTGATGTAATGTGGTTCTGTTGTGTTCAATGTCTCCATCAAAGCTTGTAATTGTTGCTGGATGTTAATTTTGAGCCAAGAATCAGTCATTGTCTGAATTATTTTCTGTATCATACTGGATGCTGCTTCTGTGTGGATAAAGCTTACCTTGAAGCGGGTACCAATTGAAGGGAACTTGGATTGCTTAGATGTTTCTTCAGGTAGTGGAGGGAAAAGGTTAGCAACAAAAGGACACTTGGAAGCATCTAATAGAGCTTGATGTTCTGCTACAACATAGTCTTTATTTTTGTCAAGAAAATGATCTGCTTGGTATGTAACCTGCTCACAGAATGGCTCAATGATTAGAAATCCACAAATGTGGTTCCTTTAGCTGGTGTTCAGGAATAAGATTCAAAACATCACTTACATCTCCCGCATAATGATTGATTGTGAAGGCTGTTTGAGCAAGTTTCGGCTTGCTGAAGCGTTTGTGAGCTTTATATGTCTGGTACATCTTTTGTGAAAATGTCTCATGGGTTGACTTGGGAAACATGCTGCATTAGGAAGGTACTCATTCTTACATCCCATGATTTCAACATTTATTTATTTTCCTTTTCCCCTTTTGATTTCTTTTATTATATTCTTTCAACTGCCTAAAGCTATGCTTAGTCGGGTCTAGAGAATTCAAGGATTTATAGTTTTTCTCTTTAGAATAAGTATTCAGACGTTTTGTGGTGCTAGCTTTGGTAACTTCGATTACCTCCTATTATGCAAAACATGTTTCAGAAGAAATGTTTTGCTTGCTTTCATAACATTCACTTACATTTCTGTAGCCTTTTGCTTTAAGTTTTATTAAATCTCTTACGATCATGCAGTTCCCCCACTCCACTTTCCATTAATATTACTTAACTGACATTTAATTCCCTGAGCTATCATGCACACCTTTATGTGTTAGGTATGAATATTTATGTAGAAGGTAAATAATTTCACAGCTAGATTAGTTTATAACTTTTTCAATATAGAAGGGAATCACATACCAGGCTTCATCAAGAAGGGCTATAATACCTCCCGGTTTCTGCAGGCACGGACATAATAACCGTGTGTCAATATTTCATGAATAGAATATGTTACTTTGACATGCAGTACTCTTACCTTCTCAATAAGATCCAAAACATCCTGGTTGTCTACGAATTCTACATAGCTCCAGTTTATCTCCTCCCGTGTATACTCTTCTTGCTCCATCTTGAATACATGCTGTGGATAGAGATTCATGTGTGAATAAAAAAAAGAAAAAAAAAGCACATATGAAGATGGTTGAAACTCAAAACTATGCATAGGAATCTCAACCCTACCTGGTTAAAATGCTGTTGTAACTTCTCATTTGTCAAGTTGATACAGAGCTGCTCAAAACTACAGTATTCATCACATGATGAGATATTCCTGTTGAAATATTTATTCGAAGATAACTTCATATATAGTTTCATGTACCTGTTGATCTTGAAGCTTTCAAAGCCATAAATATCAAGGACTCCAATTAAGCTTGCTGCGTTAGGATCTTGACCGATTGAACTATTGATCTTGTCTACAATCCTGCAACATTCAATTGACTCTTCTCTTGTTAATTCCTTATTTACTGGGATCAAGATGATTCCAAATGAACAATTGAGAAACTGAAGTGATGTTAGAGAACTATTATATTGGCTTTGTCCTGCCGATCTACTAGCAGAATCCATATTTGATATCACCAAGGAAACATTATCTGAGTTCAGAATTTGGCTGAAGTACATTGTTGCAAAACATCCTGAACAAATGATAAAATTGATGCTCTTTTGCTACTGTTTGCATGTAGTGTCTAGAATAAATTTCTGGTCTAGATGAATGAGTTTGATTTTCTTACCAGTCAAACAGCTTTGAGTATACGGTCTTGGCCAAGGCATCACGACTTAGGACAGCTAAATCTGGGTCCAGAGGTTTTGTAATGTTACCATCTGGAGTCACTATAACCCGCTTACAAAGTGAGTCTTCCAGTGCCTTCTCATCACACCTAAATCAAAGCATTTTGTGAGATAGTGACATGGCATCACTAGATATTATAACAGCATCTTTTATTTTGATGGTCAAAATAAGTCAGAGTACTAACATCAGTAGCTCTGCTGCTGTTCGAAGATGGTAGAGTGATTTATCATCCTTAAGTTTAGAAGAATCCGCTTCCTTCCCTTTCACAAAGTCAATGTTTCCGATATGGAGGATTGCAGCTACTATGCTGAATATAGCATCCTACAGAAGAGAAAACTCCCCTTTGTTAATCTGGAACATGTATCTCTATGCTAAGTAATCCATTCCTGTAGGGATGGGAAGAGTAAGAACCTGTTCATCCTGGCTGATCCCGACAATATCCATTGCATTTCTGGTCTCCAAATACTCCCTTGCATCATCTACATTTGCAACTTCGTAACAGTTTGTTTGATTTAAATAGTGGAAAGTTCTCGGGTCCCCTAACTTGTATTTCTTGACATCCTGAAAGGTAATATCAGTTAGATAGCTGTTCCTGAATGGCCACGAATTCTTGCTGTTGTCAGGAAATCACCTCTGGTGGTGCTGCACAGAGCATGTAAAAACAATGGTAGTTTCTCTCTGGGTCAGAGACTTGGCAAACACGTGATCTTTCGAGAAGATAAGTACGAACTGCAGCTCCAGATATTTTCCCATACTTGTCAAATTGTATCTCAACAAACTTGCCAAATCGACTGATTGACCACCCAATTTTTGTAAGTTTAACACCAAGTTTTAGAAGACATAGAACGTAGATAGAGCATCTAAATTTCACCTCGAATTGTTGTTTTTGACAGTTTTTGCGTTCCCAAATGCTTCCAATACTGGATTGGACTGAAGTGGAAATTAATACAAGTCTTCATTCAATTAGTTCAGTAGTTGAATCACCTAAAAGGCAATATTTTGTCATATATAGTTTTTAACTTACCTCCAAAACTTGTTGTTCTACTGTTCTTCCTTCACTACCTGCAGATCTCCCCCCCATGAAGGCGAGGTATCTCATGAGCATCTTTGTTGTCTCTGTTTTACCAGCTCCACTCTCTCCACTTACCAAGATGGACTGGCTGCCCTGTTCATTTATCATTGCTCTGATGTTTGAAGTTATCATATTAGCTTGTTATATGTATATATATGTATATATTAAAAATATATTAGTTACAAGATATGTTGAATTCAGCTCATGCATGTTAATTAAACTTTGTTTTTGATCTGTTGATATTACCTGTAACAAGTGTCTGCCACAGCAAAAAGGTGTGGACTTAGCTCTCCAAATGCAGCTCCCTTGTACTGCTCCATCATGTGGACGTCATACAGATGTGGTAGTCTTCGGAAAGGATTTACCGCTATTAGAATGTTCCCAGTGTAAGTCTGCTTATTTCAGTACTATCATCAGTATACTGGTTTGTACATAAATCCATGTTCTATAGTCTCAAGACTAATTCCTATATTATATTCACTTAATTTACGGTGGTGTCAGATGCATCAATTAATGTTGACTCACATATATCTCATTGAGTGCAAACCGGCAAGCAAGGTTATGCAAGACTCCTGGTTCATGGAGGTATGCTAATTTCGTCATGTCATCAACTCCTGCTGGTGGCGCCTCTGTGTCTCTTGGATATATACTTGAAATATCTGCAACTATCTGGAGTTGAGGTAAGAATCAATAAGGAATTCTTGTCAATACCAATCAATACTTCGAACTTCATCTATCTAGTTCATATGTTGGTGGCTGGTCTCTAAGAACAAACCTCAAACATAATAATGTAGCATAAATCTTGACCGATTATAGAGTCAAGAAAATTCAATGAGTGATAGAGCGGCATTTTGTTTGAGTGATGTAAGCTTTTGCCTCTTCTTCTTATTTGTAACAGCTAGCAAGTGTTATAACAGTTGTCTAAATTGTTTCAGAAGAAAATTGCAATTTAAATTTAAACGTCAGCCAATGTCCTGAATATACAAAGCAGAAGTTATAGAGTATAGATTTATCCATCTTGTAATTGATTTTTGTTTGTCCACAATATACCTTTCCCCTAATTATGCCTAGCTACCATGATATAAACAATCAAGTTTCACGATGTGCTGGATCCCTAGCAGAGTCAGATTCTTGCAAGATATTCACTAGGTGTAGTTAGCATTCATGCACGGTCACTAATGGATCTCTTGCTATCCTTTGGATCGTAGATTTCAAAGGTATTTAGTTTTTCTACTATATCAGTACAAAACCCTTTCAATAGAATAGATGGTTTCAAACTCTGAGTACCATATTTACATGATCTGAACTAGTATGGAAGAGATTGGATAATATAGTTAAACAGGAAGCCTCACAGTTTTTCCATTTGAGGTAGTAATGGTGGCATGTCTGCCCTTGATTTCTGTAACTTCACCATCCAACCATGCTTCCTCAGGATCCTCAATCCAAACATGCGATCCAACTATGATGTTTACCGGGGTTCCCTGGATACATCATCCAAGACAGAGAACATAATATCAATCATTTCAAATACTTTGCTAGTAAATCAAAGAGTGGAAAATGAACCAACAAAAAAAACCCATGATCGGGAAGCTTACCATATTGAAAAGCTTGTTTATACAATCATCAAATGTTTTTCAGAATTGGAATGATGTAAAGAAGCAGATGGAAAAAATGTAATGGTTTTGAGAGAGAGAGGAAAGAAGAAGAAATGTAGTAGCTAGCTAGCTAGGAGAATGGGAATGTCTTTTTAATCAAGGGTGGTCATAGAGCCACTGGGTGTTGGATTAAAGAAGTTGAAAGTATAAAAGAATGTTGAAAAGGAATTCAAAAAGCAGAGGGAGTGCAGGGTGTGGCAACTCAAAAGCAAAAGGAAGCAGCCAGCCAGCCAGCCAGCCAGCCACCCCTCACCTCCCGCCCCCACTCCGTTGCCAACCTTTTTTGCTCATCATACGTAGGATGCTGACCTGGCGCCACTAGAGAAGCCCCCACAATCTCTTCATTAATTGCTTAAGCCATACGTAGCAGCTACAAGCAGAATTTGATTCCCATCATCCCGCAGATACATTATGTTGCGGTGATGGACAGAGTCACGGTACTGTTCCATTGCATGAGCGCTACCTTGATTGTTTCTGCAGAGGGGTCATCTTGCAGTTCTAGTTTAGCAGCATTGTTCAATTAAGTCTGTTGTAAACAGCTTTAGTGACGTTTAGAAGTGCTGTTGAAGTTTAGTGACCTCATATTGCACACACACGCGCATATACATATATGCATTCAGCCGGATAATGGAATATGTCAAGCATTCTGTCAAAGTCAACGTCTTGGAAGGAAGAAGGGGACAGTTTGGTGATTCTCATTCATTTGTAAAGAAAGAACAGGAAAGCTGATTTCAAGAATCCAGTCACAGAAAGACACCTATGTTTTTCTACAATTCAAATCATGGGCGGGTGGACCATAACCATACATGCATCCCCTCTCTTTACGCTTACCAAACACGAGGGGCCCCCTGTGGGCTGTGGGGTTTGTCTTTGTGGGGGAAGGCCGGTGGAGAAGATATTCATGCCGGTGCCGGATTTTGGCTATTTCACATGGGGAAAAGGTCCTATGTTGTGGGACCTTAAATACTATATAAAAAAAGCTTTCCAACCATGCTGCTGCTGCTTTTTTTTTTGCTTTTACTTTTCTTTCTTTATTAACTCGTCATTTTCATAGCCGAGACTTGGGGTGTTCAATCATTATTCTTGCTCGTCAAGGCTATGCTATTAGGGGGCATGGAGAATCACCCCCCTCAGACTTAAAATGAACCCACCGATGCCATCTGCTCTTATCTTACTCGGTTGCTTTCTGCTGTCAGAATTTTGTCCCCAGGCTGCGGGGATCGAGTCTTTAGAAAAAACTGTGACTCTGTACTGTACTTTACCACTGGCTGTAAGCCGAGTGCTTATGCTGTCCTGACTCCTGGGACAGAAGTTAAGGCTTTGATGTAAGTTAGTGATGTTGCACATGTGCATGTGGTCTGCTTATGGCTCCTAATCTGCCCGATGCTAGAACTTGTTTACTCAGCAGATGTGATGGGACCATCTCAGCTAGATAAATTAGATTGGACAGTTGTGAGTGTTTTCGATACAATTTATGTACAATATTAATAGCTACCTTACAAAATTAATCATATAGAAAATCAAAATTAATTACATAGAAAATCAAAAACCTAAATCTCAACGCCTCAATAAAGGATACTTTACTGTGTAAAAATCCATTGACATCCAATTGATTTCCTTCTTGATTGAGGATCAGGAGTTCCCACTTTTCTTTTTTCTTTTTTTTTTGGCAAAGATTTCATTTTTTTTTTTGTTCATAATTGCTTTTCACCTCTGGTTTTCTATACACTGTTAAGAGTAAATATAATATATAATTGATTTATAAATAATAAATTTAATTTTAAAAAATAATAGTTAAACACATAATAACTTGTAGGATATTTAATTTTACCAGACAATTTAGGTTCATATATGGGTTTAGAAATATCTTTAGTATGATAATTTGGTAATTTTCTGATTAACTTGAACACTAAATTAGAAATATCTTCAAGAATTACTTGGTTTGGTATATTAGTTGCAAGAGATTTTAACTTGAACAAAGCATTTATTAGAGTCACATCTTCGAGTGCTCATCACTATTTTAATTCAAAATCATACCACTCAAATTCAATTTTTATTTTTCTTGATTATTTGATCGAATCATTATTTCTAAAATTTAAATTTATATCTATAAAATCTTAATCTATGAATTTTTTTTTGATACTCCCCTTGAAGTTAAGACTCAGAGAAAAAAAACATGGTTTTTTCATAAAAATACAATATCTATTTTGATAAATTTTTATTCATGATAACATCAATATCTCTTTTGATCTATGTTCCTTGTAAAATTTCATCTCAATCAAATAATGAATGACTCTAATCAAAAAGTTTGATCAAAACTAGACGAATCTTCAAATTCTTGTTCTTGGAAAATTGTGAATTTTTCCCATTTTTTCTAATAAGCCACACACAAACATAATACCTTTCTCTTTCAAAGAGAGAATAATATGATTTCTTTTTCTTGAGGATTCAAAGACTTTTAAAAAAGGAAGAAAAAATAGACAACAATAAAGAAAAATCAAGGGTTTAAAAGTTTTAAAAATATGTTTTCAATAGAGATAAAATACCTTTCTGATTTCTTTTATTGAGAGAATGAGAAATATAATATACACACACAATACTAATCAAACTAATTATATAGAAAATCAATAACCCAATAATTAATATTATTAGAAAATAACTCTAAATCTCTATACAATAAATCAGGACATCTCAAGAAATCCAACTCCAGCTGGATGGAAGAAAAATAGTCCTTTTTATTAGTCATATATGCGCATAAAAACATCATTACAATAAGATTTGCCATGCCCCATTCGGTCTAATTTTATGTATGTAATACTATCACATTTTTCCAATACCATAATCCTTATAGTGCATTTTACACCGCAGCCTCTCATGCTCAAATTTTTCTATGTTCTTCTCAAGGTCTTTTTTTTTTTTTTTTTCCTCTTAGAAGGGCTTGTGCTGGTGTGTCATCAAAAGTCACAAGTAATTGAATTTGATGGTTCAGATCCAAGGAGTGTTTAGCAAAAGAAAAGCCTTTGTCAGTGTTTTATTTTATTTTTGAAGCCCGAAATCAGACGAGCACCAGACAACTAGTGGACATTTCCCTGAGAACAAGGCCCCTGTTTAGCATTTTGTCAAACCATGTTTTTGAAAATAGAAAATAGACATAAGTAATTACAGTAGTTTGGTTTGAGAATCTTAGAGAAGTAAATACATTCAAAGATAAAATTAACTCGATTAGAAGTGTTGGAGGATTATCATATCAGATTCATCCATTAACAATAGATTTAATGTGATCTTACTTGCATTTCAGAGTGTCCAGCTTCAGATCTTCCCTCTCAAACCCCATTGAGATTGAAATCACACAGCTAGTTTTTGTTTACATCATATGGTATTCAAACAACGTGAGTTCCACTGCAATAGTCGTAATTTTTACGTGCCCCAGAAAATGCAGAAGACGACGGCCCTGTCCTTAATTGTTATAGCATTGAAGTTTAATATAGATAAGAAAAAAGAGAAGAAGTCTCCTTTGCATATTAAGAAAAGGGCATAGATGATGAGTGGATTAGCGTGCTAATCTTGACCATAATTATGGTGTCTTTATTTACTTGCAGAAGCAAAGGCACTAGCATGCGTTCAACACATTACAAAATAGGGTAAGCTTCCCGTACAGACACATACATAAATTAGGCAGAACTCTTCCCATTTCACTTAAAATATTAACACGCGGATCGAAAAGCCTTCAGCAGACCATTTCCATCTCCATCTCAACTAACTAATCCTGCAGAAGGAAAAATATTCAGTTATCAAAGAGAAAGCAGGAAACTGCAGTAAAAGGAAAAAAGCAAGCATTGATGGAAGTTGACAGCGTGAGAGAGTTGATATATATGTTACTTGGAACAATCAACACTGGGAGAAATAGTGTAAGGCAAGTTGATTCCACAGTTAGCTGGAAGAGCCTGGGCTAACTGGGGGTTTGGATTTAATGACTTCGAAGCTGATTTGATACACTCACAAGCTGCCTTCTTATCAGCTGTGCTTGATGCAGCAGATTGAAGAGCTGAGGCTCCTGCACAGCATGCAGAAGGTGGTTTCCCAGTGCCGCTCGTAAGGTAGTTCACACAAGGCCTCAGGTCCTTGATCACATCACTGCAGGAAATCGCAGCATCAGAAGTTGGGGCAAGTAAAAGAAACATCATTAGTGCAGCCATTGCTGCCACCACTACACTTGAAGAGTTCATGGCGCAGGAGTAGGTGAGATAAGGCTAACTTGAGCACTTCCCTTGAAACTAGTCTCAGTTTTATAGTGAACCTGGAGGGATACTCACAAGTGCAAGAAAGGTTAGAAAAATCTAAAGATTTAGACGATTCAGTTATAAATGAGTGCAAGAAATTAAAAAGAGGAAATGATCCCTATAAGGCAGTGTAAAAAAGTCAAGTTAGGTGGGATTAATGAAGAAAGTCTCAAGCAAGCAATTGAACCTGCCCATAACTTGTGCAAAATGTTTACTTCGCTAATTGCCTGAAACAAGATTTACCATTCAACTGTTTTCTCCCCTGTCCCA
>Ga0325402_1000533_pt1 | contig 27085 bp, 19 predicted proteins | sample PopdelMetagenome_22_FD_207212 | JGI IMG/M metagenome (GOLD analysis project Ga0325402, IMG submission 207212) | Populus deltoides microbial communities from Bellville, Georgia, United States - Xylem-PdKOR-R3 | ecosystem: Host-associated > Plants > Phyllosphere > Stem > Wood/Secondary xylem... | reverse complement strand
TATTATATCAAGATAGATAGTCTTTTATTTTGAGTCTTTTTTATTGAAATACTATTAGATTTACTTGCAAGTTAGTAAATATAATGTATTGAACTATTCAACTTTTTGTGTAAATGAAAACAATAGTACTCACATAGTTTTTTTTTGGATTTTTTTAGTTCTCATAATTATATTTATTTTGGCCCTGAATATCTTCTGGTTTCATGAGTAATTAGAGAATTTAGCATGTAGAAATTATCATAGAGACGATTATATTTCTTACTCATATGGGTGATCTCTCAACAAGATTATTCTGCAATACTCCATAAGGTAAACCAAGATATATGAATCATTTAGAGCACAACTCATCCTTGTTAACAAATATAGGAAATAATTATTTTGTAGTGCTATTAAGAGTGACACACGACTTAGTTTTCTCTTTAAACCTAGATCTTAAGATCTATAGTCAATTAGATAAGTTTACCATCACGACACTCTTTCATCTTTAAATGCTTCAAGCTTATTTTCCATAATGAATTATATTTGAGCTCTCTTGTTAAACATTTAGTAAGCGAATTCATAATATTTTTCTTTAACCGTTACATAATCAATGGAAATAATTTCATTCAAGATCTATTGTTTATTGGTATTATATCTTTGATGTATGTGTCTAGACTTATTATTATACATGTTATTTTATGTCCTTCCAATTATTGACTTGATTTTGCAATAGATGCAAATCATTGGTATTGGCTTTGGCTAGCATGGAATATCACATGACTTCCTTTCTAGTTTTATCTAGATCAATAAACTTTGATTTCATCATGAGTCTTCTAATACATATTTTCTTGAAGGATATTTAATATAGGACTTTTTTACCGAATTTAAAAACATATCCACTTATGGATTTTTAATTCTTAGTATAAGATATCTAATTTCCATTGTTATATCCCTAAAGTATTAAGGTATCCTATTTATTGCATTTCAATGATCTAAAACTCAATTATTGGTAAATCTACTTAGCTTGCTAACTGAGTATATAATAACTAGTCTTATGTAGTTTATAACATACATTAAGCTTCTAGTAATTCAAGAATATTCCAATTGGAGTTTCCCTTCACCTTTATTTTTAGATAGACATACACTATATCTATTATTGGTATTTTAACAATATTATTTCTATATTTAGATTTTTTTTAATTCTAAACATAATAAGATTGTGACAATATCAAGCCATTAGATATCCTAGACACTACCAAAAAAATCTAAGAATACAAATGAAATCACCAACCAATTTTATTCCATCACTAAATCCGTAGGTATTTACCGACATAAATAGTCTGTCGGTAAATACCGAGGGGATTACAGTCGAAATAAAAAGAATTTAAAAAACCAAAAAGTACAATGACATGTATTTTTTGTGGACGCTTTTATCGATGAAATTACAATTGGATTCAAACTGGAAAAGCCGTACAATGACGTGTTATTTATACTGACATAATTGCTGATAGATTGACAGATAGAAATATTCTGTTGGTAAATTCATCGGAAATAGTTAATATATGAACTGGCCATCGACCCTTCCCTCCCCTATTTCTTCTTCTTCCCCTCTACAACTAAACAAACCCCTTCCAAATCTACAACTAACAGCCCCCCACCCCCCATATCACCTCCCATCCTTTCTCGACTTTTCTAGTCACAACAACAATTTTATTGGGGATTTTTCATATTAAGTAAGTAAATCTATCTTTTTTTTTTAATTTGAAAACAATTTTGAAATGTCAATTTTTTTATTGCATATTTTTTGTAGTATATGTATTTTGATTGAGTGTTAACTTGTTTTATTGGTTTTTCTCAAACAAACTTGTTGTATGGATACATGATTTGGTACATGTTATGATTTGTTTTAGATTTTGTAAAATTATATTTGCTTGCTAATTGTTGAAACTTATGTCGAATTACCAACTTTGGTATGTTGTGATGATATAAATAATGACTTGTTTAACATGTCCATTTTATATTTTGTCAATTTTATTACCGAGTTGTAATTTTTATAAATTAATGTGTACAAATTTGTATCTACGTAGATAATTGATAATATGAAAGTAGGTTGATTATTTTAACATAGTTAATTAATTGATCATTCATGGATGTACAAGGATTCATCCTACAGATTGTAAAGGATTGATTATTGTAATGAGGTTCAATATTTTATTAATTACGCAACATCTATTCCGAGAAATATTTGTGGAGGCGGTATTAGGTATCCATGCAGAAGGTGTCAAAATAAAAAGTTTCTCTATCTAGATGTTGTAACAATGCATCTTCTATACAAAGGGTTCATGGAGGAATACATGTGTTGGTATGCACATAGAGAACCATTTGTTCCTCACGAGATCATGGTAGAAAGGATAGTAGTGCTAACAACGTGCATGGAGTTGAAACTGACAACAATAATCTTTATAAGACTACAGTTATGGATGCGATGAGAATGAATCAGGGTCATGTCGATCAATGTCTAATCGTAGATGAAGAACCTAATGCAGACGCAATCAGAATTTTTTTTTTATCTTTTAAAAGATTATAATGAACCATTATAAGATGACTGCATAAATCACAATAAATTATCAGCCGTTGTACAAGTGTTTACCATCAAGTCGGATTATGGGTTGAGTGAGGCCGATTATAACAAAATTGTCGAATGGACGAGAAGCATTTTACTTAAAGGAAACAGGCTAAAAAAGAACTTTTATGCTGCTAAGTCCATGATAAAATCCCTTCGTCTAGAATACTAGAAAATTAACGTATGCCCAAACTTCTGTATGTTGTATTACCTTGAAAATGCTAAGCTGATTGAGTGCAGAACATGTGGGAATTCCTGCTATAAACCCAGAACTGGTAGGGAAAGACACTTGTAGCACATAAAAAACTTAGATACTTCTCAATCACACCTAGATTGTTGTCGCACATGTGCAGCGTTGCGACGATCGTCCACTCCTCAAGGGAAAATGTAAATGGTCTTCTTGGCAAATATGGGAAAAGATAAGAAATTCTTGTCTTTTATCAGTAAAATATGGACTGGGAGTCGCCACCTAGTATTCTGGTCACTAGAAACCCTAACCGGTCTCAAAGATTGGGTACGGAGAATGGTTGCGTAAAGGGAATGTATTAGCACCCTAATTACGCCCTACCTAAAGTAAGTTGCATTGTTTTATTTGTCTGATCAAAATCTAAGATTTTGTTGCGTTTTCTAGTCTGTCTAAATTTCAAGAAAAGCCCTCCTTAATAAGGAGGTTCTTATCTTAATGCGGTAAAACCTAACTGTTCTAGCGTTCGAAAAAAGGAATTTAATATCCAGAAGACATATTACGTGTAATGTCGTACCCCGAATACTAAAAGATAAACAAAATAAAATTTTTGTTGTTTTTGAAATTTTGACCAATGTTCTTTTGACTTTAATAAATTGGTTATTAAAGCTAAAATGCATGCTAAAACATTTTTTGTTAGTGTATGACAAACACAATATGATTTTTTTTAAACTTTGAGACACTTGGCCGTATGCACAAAAACATTTTTTATTTTTTTCAATTTTTTTTTGTATTTTTGGAAGTTTTGACGAAAATCAAGTATTTTAATACTGGATTCGTATTTTTTCAAAAACAGATTGATATTAAACAAAATAACGTAAAACAATACACGCGGGGAAATCACAAATATTGAGAAATATTTTTTCTTTTAATTATTTTTTGAAATGGGCTGGACCCGACTCAGATCAGTGAGCTGGGCCTGACCTGGCCCAAAACCAAATGGGCTGGTTACTATGTATAAGCATAGTAACCAGCCCCCTTATCAGCTGCAGAATGTGAAGGGACTACAAGATGGAAATAAACGAGGCAGTAGGAGGTTACCTGGGGTGGCGTCGAGGAGGTGCTGCTGGCAGCGACGGTGTTGTTGTCATGGTGGAGGGATTGCTGCGGCCGACGGTGCTTCTCCTTTTTATTCTTCTCCCTCCTCTGTTTTTTTTCTCCTCTGTTTTTTTTCCTTTCCTTTTCTCCTCCTCTTTTCTACTTTGTCCTCTGTATTCTCTTCTCTTTTGTTCTGCTCCCCTCCTCTGCTTTCTCCCTTTTCTTTTGTGCTCTCCTTTGTATTTATAGGAAAAACAAGGAAGAGAGAGGCAGGGAAAGCCACTGTGTAGCCGCCCAAAAAACTGCCCGAGGAACACATCTCCTCCCTCTTCTCCAACACGTGGAAAGTTTCGGGCAAGTGGGGGTGGTGTCGGTGTCTTTTTAAAAGGGAGTCAGTGTCTTTTTGAAGAGAGAGATAACGACGACAGAGGAAGAAAAATCTTCTTCTTCCCCTGCTTCGCGTGTCCAGGGAAAGAAGAAGACCCACAGTGCCATTCAAAATGACACTATTTGGGTCTTTATTTTTTAACAGTGAACAGTGTATGAAACGACGCCATTTTAGACAAAACACGCCGTTTCATTTAAAAAGAAAAGGCGACAAAAACATGTCAGAGTTCACATTGGTCCTCAATTTGTGATTTGTTCAATCAAGTCCTAAATTGTAATTTTGATTTAAAAATCAATGCAATTGCATCCCTGCTAAAAATCAAACTGCGTCCCTGAAGTTAGTTGCCTTTTTCACTTTGGTCCTTGGTCTTGAATTAGTGTAATTTGACCCTCAATTGAGCAATAAACTTCTAATTTCTTTAATTTGGCCCTTGATCTGGTTTTAATTGCAACCCTTCTATTTACACGCCTTTTCCAATTTGGTCCTTAGTTTCAAATTTCTTCAATTAAGTCCCTAATTGGCCATCAAACTTCAATATTTATGTAATTAAGCCCCTGATTTGACCAAATTTACTCTCACAAATTGTAATTTGACCCCAAAACTTTAATTTCTTCCAATTAAAGCCTAAATTGACTTCAAAATCAATTTTTCTTGCAATCAAACCCTCTATAAATTCAATTAAACCTTCAATAAAATTTAATTGAGTCCATAAACATCTGATTTTGGACTTTTCTTCCTTAGATTGAATTTTTTTTGTCAATAGGGCTCTCATCAGTTAATAAAATACCGTCAAATTTCAATCTTTGTATTTTTGAAAATCCTCAACTAATTTTTGACCATTTTCTGAGCGTTCTGACATCCTTTTTTCACTGTTATATTTTTATATAATATTTTTTGATTTTTTTATATTTTTTTTGAAGAGAAAAAAAAGTGTGAATTGCGGAATAACCCAGAAATGAGTTTTGACAACTATAGAGGTTATTCATGTCACTAAAAACTGCTGAGCACATGACATGACATGACACCAATCACATAATGCGGTTGATGGAGTGATGGTGCAACCTTCCGATGGTGAAGCATGGAAACACTTTAACAACATGCATTTTCACTTTTCAGTTGAATAAAAAAAATGTTCATTTTAGGCTATCAATTATTTGTTGCTCCTTATTCTTGTTGGCCGGTTGTATAATGGTTTACAACTTGCCACCGAGGATGTGTATGAGGTCGGAGTTCATGTTTTATCTACGGTCATACCCGGTCCTAATAGTCGAGGTTGAAATATAGATGTTTATCTTTGACCATTGATTGATGAGTTGATACAGTTGTGGTCTCCCGACGCGTTGACTTATGATATATCGACGAAACATAATTTTCTTATGAGGGTAACTTTGATGTGGACTATCAATGATTTTCTAGCTTATGGAATGGTTTTTGGCTGAAGCACATATGAAAAACTAGCATGCTCATACTGTATGGAAAATAATAAGGCATTTACGCTAATAAATGATGATAAATTGTCTTTTTTTACTGCCACCAATGGTTCTTACCAACAGATCACAAGTTCAGCAAGAAATTCTTTGTTGGCAGAGTTGAAAGGGATGTTGCACCGCTATTTTTTTAGGTGAAGAATTGTATAACATAGTATCGGAATACGATGACATTGTGTTTGGTTTTCAATCTGGTAAGTAAAAGTTTCCTGGTTTTGGTTTGACTCATAATTGGTGCACTTTGCCTGTCTGTAAATCCATCAATATATCTATTACCGACAGGTTCACTGATAGTCTATAAATTACCGATGAGAGTTTTTCTGACGGACTGTTTCTGTTCATGAGTCTGTCGGGTAACATACGTACTGATGGTCTATTAATGTAAATACTGATAAAAAATTTCTGTTGGTAAAACTGTTAAATTTAGTAGTGGTCCACCCATACCAAAACAACTAGAACAATTAAATAGATTGTAGAAAACATCTTAACAACCAAATTTAAACTCAATTTAGTAAGTTTTTAACAATTCAAAATCCAAGCTTTCTCTCATTAGAATTTCCAATTCCTTGACTTGTTTTCTCTTACCAATTCTACCTTTGATTAGTTTTTTCAAGAAAAACCACTCATAATCACCTCCAAGCTCACAATTTGGAAGAAACAAACATAAATTTTGGAAGAAATTGAGAGGAATGGTGTTCTTCCTTCCATGGCTAGTTCAAGCTAATTTAATGGAGACTTTCACCCTTAATCATAATAAAATTCTACTAATAATTTTCATCTTTTTTTGTTAAAAACTTTCATGATTAAATGAGGGGTTTACACTGTTAGTCGATATTATTCATACACAAATTCATACATTAATTTACTTAGAGTTTTATTCTATTTTTCTAAGAATTTTCACCTTAATTCATGAAAACTTTCTTTTAAATAATATTTTATCCGATTGAAATTTACGCAATTTATTATGGGTTTTACAAGTTTTCATTATTTTCTTTAATCAAATAATTCAAAATTATTTGATAAATAAATAAATAATATAAATACAAATACTCAAATAAAATTCATATGAAGAATATAAGAAACACTGGAAAACAAAACATAAACAATAAAATACTCGCTTGCATTTAAATAAAACCTTCACAATTAATTAAACCAATTTTTTCAAAATAATTAAACCTTAAAGATTTTTTTTTAAGATTGTTGGATTTAAATTCAAAGAAATAATTTATTTTTCCAAAGATAAATAAAAATAAACTTATTTACATAAAACCTGATTAATAATTAAACCTAAATATTATGTTAAATGAATTACTAAGAATAAAATAAGCATGCATACAAACCAACATAAAAAAAACAAGGATAGAAATATAAAGATATTAAATAATTAAAAAGCATGAAAAAAATCAAATCAATCTTACTTGTTGAAGTATTTATTAAATGATAAAATAAAAATATATGATTTTCATAAGAGTTATATCCTTATATTATTGATATAATTTTTCCCCACCAATCAATACAAGCGATAAATGCAAATTATCTCATAGGATTCAGGAATTGTGCTACTTAATGTTAATAGACTTCAACACTAAACCCAAGAAAACTTTAGAAAACTAACTCATTTTTCTCTCTAAGTAAAAACTAGAATAACCACAAAAAATAAAAGTAGAGAAAAATGATTTAGAAAGAACACAATATCTTATCAATATGGGAAAAAGCTTTTGAATTTTTTTTCTTTAACTCTATCAAGAGGTTTTTTAGATCAATTTTTTTTATTTATTTATAATTGGTTGTAAATACTTCAATATTTCATGTTATAGTTTTTATGTTAAAGAACATGTTTTTAACAAATTTTTAACCCAAAAAAATAAATGGATACTATTTTTATTTAGGTCTTAAATGTAAACTATATTTATATCTAACAACAAACTTTTTTAGCAACATACACTATATTAACATTAATATTTAATATTGAGAAATTATATAAAAACCCAAATCTCGTTTATCGTGTTTTAAATCACATCTTAATTACATGTACCAATCAATTGTACTAAACGGTAGTTGCATACATATAATAAGAAAAAAGTTACTTGTTAATGATGCTAGACAAGACAAGTGATAAGAGGTCTAACGTGGCCAATTGTATAATCAAAGACATGAGGACCCATAAAACATACGAACATCTGTAATTTATAGTTTTAAAACTTCACTCAAGTTTGATCAGGTTGGGAGTATTATAGTTTATTATTTAAAATAAAATAGAAATAGAAAATAGAAATATTTTAATAAAAATAAAATTCACCCACCATCTACATCTCCAAACAATCAAATCTCCATCGTTCATTCTTTCTTTTCCTTAAAAACACATATTTGACGTCCACTAATAGCAAATCATTGCAAATCCCTCTTCATCTCTCCTTTATCTTATGTAAGAAAGGAATGAGCTAAGTTAATTCTAAAAGATGTAGTTTAACTGGTTAGATTCTGGATTTATTTTCTAGAAGTTATTAGTATGAGTCTCACAAACCTCGGGGTCATTGAAGGTTTACATGGTCGTTAACTTCACCCGTAAAATTAATTGAGGTGCATGCAAGCTGATATAGACACCTATGTTAGTCTTAAAAAAAAGGAATGAGCTAAGTCACAAGATTGGTGAAAAGAAACTGGATTGTTAACTTGTTGTCTCCCCTTGAAAACTGACTCACTCCCTGTTTTAGACCCTAGGAGACTAGACTAGAGAGCTCGCTTGCCCACCGACTCAACCAATTAGAGGAAACTCTTTTTCTCACAGTCTATCATATGGTTCTTTGTGACCTAATAATCTAACCATATGTATGTTAGTTTTTATTAGAAAAGTCTAAATCTTTATAGTCCTTTTAGTTTCTTGATCTTGATTTTTCTTATGAGTACTTGCTATTTTTCTAAAAGATTCAATCTTTATAGTATTCTTAGAAAAACTTGCTAATTTCCCTTTTTGTTTGAATACCAACCATGCTGAGACATCCTTATGATCCATCAAATAAGACCACACACACCCAGGAAACATCCTCGCCCACCTCGTTAGGCTCCATTAGACTTCACCAGCCTTTTCAAAAAAGAAATAGAAAGTACAACCATTAAATATTTCCTCAATCCTTCTTTGTTATGTGGCTTATGAGATCTGGTACAACCTCAATATGGAGTGAACTAAATCTGTAATTGATCGAATAGGAATAGGATCATCGTAGATGGAAAGAAAAATTGAGGAAAAAAAAGAAGAGGGAGGGAGAAAGAGGTAACAACCCCTATAAATAACAAAACACAGAGTCTATTATGTTAAAAAGAAAGACCAGAAGTAAATAATTAAGGTAGTATAAAGTCTCCTAATTTAGACGACCTCACATACATTTTAAAGACACCATATCATTTTTATTCTTAACTCGCTTTCAAATGTTTACCATTCATAGACAATTGACCACACAAAAATAACACATGTATACGAGTGAGACAAGCTCATATAATGAGTGCATTTTCTCGTACAATCAACCATAACAAAATAACATGCCATTAAATGTCTTGCCTTCAAGATTGCAACAAATACTCTATTTCAATAAGTAATCTATCGATTGGTTCCATGGGTGAATCCTTTGAAATTTAGAGAATGTAAAGGCGTCTGTAGTTGTAAAGAGCCTAAAATGAAGTCCTCCTGGTAAGAGGTGGAGCTAGGATTATTTGTTAGAGGGTCAAAATTAATATAACAAGATATAATGTTTTTTTTTTTAATTTATTGTACATGAGTTGTAAAAAAAAAAACTGATTTATTTAGTTTTATTTAAAGAACTTACTACAAACATATAATGATCTTTGTATAAGGTAAGAGGTTTGGAGCAATATCAAATTGAGTTAAAGCAATGAAGTTAATTTCATCTTTATAATGTATCCATCATTTTAATTTTGTTGGTCTTTATACCTATCAAATACAAACATACAAAGTATATATGAAACATTAGCTAAAACGAAACGTTATTTATGTTTGATAAACTTTGAAATAAAGTAAAAAATAATAAAGAATGATTCTTATATATTTATTTTAATTGTATTTGTCGTACTTTCATAGAATAGAAATCATCGATTATCATATTAATTGTGAATTTTTCAACAATTTCTTTTTCTATATAGACAATCAAATAATTTGTAAGAAAATCATCTTTCATTCAATTGCAAAGTCTTGTTTTAGCAAACTTCATCGCTGAAAAAGCTCGTTTAGTAGTTGCTGTCGAACCAGGAACAATCAAAATAAGCCGAATTAACCTGTCAATGAGTGGATAAATTGTTGATTTTTCTATTTCAACCCATCCTTGAATAAATTAGCAATCAATGACATGTTCTTTAACTTTGAATGATTGGGTACATCAAGCTCATAATGATGCAACTGAAGTCTCAAATGAATTTTTTCTTAGTCAGAAAAATCTTCAGGATAGAACTTGTCAACAAGTAAGCATAGATCTTTAACATTGAATAATTTATAGCTATTTCTAGGACCTAAAGTTGTGCTTAACTTAAGAAGCTCGATTGCTTGCTCATTAATTCTATTATCTAGCTATTGCAATTGTTGATCAATGATAGCTGTAAATATATCAACCCGGTAGTGATATTCAACTGCTACTGATTTTATTTTACAACGAGATTGTTCCACACTAGAAAAACAAACATCTCTATTAGAAACTTCTGAATTAAAGTCTTTGTGGCAGTCACTAAATCATATCATTTAAAATGTCTTGAGATTTTTGTTGCAGGGCTTGGCAAAGCATATTAGTAATTCCCATAACATTCTTCATTATATATAAGATGAATGCAAAATCATATGACATTAGCAACTTAAATGAAAAATCCGCATCACCACGTTGAGAATAAGTAGATCCATCTAAAGCAATGTTTTCAATAACCAAGCAAGTTGCCCTATACATTTTTATCAAACTACAAATTGATTTGAAGTGCGAACTCCATCTGTTATTTCCAGGTTGTTGCAAACCACTTACTTGATTAACTCCTTTACCCATTTCAATCTTACCAATATTAACTAAATGTTCACTTGTAGCTGCTTGAAAAGCCTATAATTCATCATTACGCTCACAAGAAGCACAACAATGTTAATAATAAAAATCAAATTCTGAAAGAAAGTGTGAACATTAGATATTTCTCTAGCTGCAGTAATAAGAACCAATTTTAATTGATGAGCTAAGCAATGTATATAATATGCATAAGGGCAATCATTAATGAATAAAGCTTACAAACCATTCCACTCTCCACGTATATTACTAGCACCATCATACCCTTGGCCCCTAATATTTTGAACATCAAGATTGTGATAAGATAAAACAAAGGAAACCTCTTCCTTAAGAGTTGAAGCAGTTGTATCTTTGACATGAATTATATCTAAAAATTGTTTTTGTATAAATTGACTTCTATCAATAAACCTAATAACAAAGGCCATTTGCTCTCTTTTGGATTCATCTCGAGCTTCATCAATAATTAAACAAAATCTTACATCACCAATCTCATGACAAATTGAAGACTGGACATTTCTAGCAAAGACATGCAAAATTTCTTTTTGAATTTGATGTGAGGTGTATTTAGCATTTTGTGGAGCATTACCCTAAACAATAGCACCTACTTGTTCATTGTATGATGCTAAAAGTTTCATCATTTCAAGAAAATTACCTCAGTTTTTTGATTTTGGATGTTTATCATGCCCTCTAAAAGCACATGCTTGAAATGTGAGCCAACAAATAATATCTATTGAAGCTTTAATACGCCATCGATTATTTAGATTTTCTTGAGTAATTTACCTTTTAACTACCTTCTCAATATGACATGCCTGATTTTTAAAATTTTCCAAGCACTTGGTAGCAAATCTATAATTGAATTTGGATATTTTCCATATAAGTAAACAAAGCACACCGTTCCCCATCATTAACTTTCTTCCAACAATTGAATCCTTTAACAGTAAATGTGTTTGATCCTGACTTTCTAGATGGTTTACTTGGAAATAAATAGCAAGGGAACAAAATGCAGTATTTTTCTCTGAATATTCAAGCCACGGATAACTTTTGAACCAACGAGACTAAAATCGACGAGGATGTTTTTCACCAGTCAGCTGATATTAAGACATCAAAAGTTGATATAGCCCCACATTAATGCATGCCCTTCGAATTTCATCTTGTTGATTAACCGGGTGTTCTTAAATTTAAGGATGATTGCTTGGATCTCCAATTAAATGCGCAATGTCGATTCTAGTAAGAGACTGCTCACTAATCAATGCAGGTTCTTTGTAAACTGAAGCACATTGAGACTGTTCAACCATAACTTCAACATTACGTATTGGATTTGGTTTACTAGGCTATAAGTTATCAATATTTTTCCTCTTTTTTTTTTTTAAAAAAAAGAATCAATTCTTCTTATTTTGTTCATGGTTCAACCTAAAATCAAAACATATATTGTGAGAAAAAATTGATAATTTTGGTGGCTCTGCTAAAATCAAAACATAAAAAAAATCCAAGCATAATCAAAACAAACCAATAAAATATATCTAATTAATTAGAAAAGAAAATCACTATAACAAGAATTCAAAAAAAAAAAAATTGATAGAACTAGCAGATCTGAGCAAAAAAAGAAAAAAAATGGAAGAATTATAAAAAAACCTCATCAAATTCTTAACAAACATCCCCAAACAAAACAAAAATAGATTTTAAGTTTGGGTTACCGATGCTCAATTACCTTGTTTTGTTTGATGAAAAATGAATTAATTGGTGGCTCTACTTTAGTCTTTTCGCTTGTGATTTGTATTCTTATTTCTGTTTTTTTCCTTTTATATTAGGGCTGTAGGGAGAGAAGACAACAAAGTCCATTCAATTGAAAAAATTATTTATGACTTTATATTTTTTCTTTCCATGTAGGTAGCATAAAATAAAAAGTTTTAAAGTCAAAGGATAACAAATATATTTGCTATAAAAAGGGTCCATCTATTTAAAATAAAAAAATATTACACCTTCTCACACTTAATCACTAAGTAATAAAAAAAAAATATCTTGCAGGGGCTTGGGCCCCTGTTTGCCTCCTTTTAATTTCGCCCCTGGTCCTGGTGGTAGAGTTGAAAATGGTATTATACCACCATTTTGCTAGAGATAAATATTTAGCTTGTTGGGTTGATTTCTCACGAGCCATACAGTCTAGATAAGTCTTTAAGAACTGATGTAGAACTTCTTTTTGGGCCATTTGTCTATGAATGGTAGGTAATGGAGTAATGCAGGTCTATCCCATGGAGAGAAATTATCTCTTTCCAAAACTATTGAAGAAAATGAGGTCCCGATCACTCACTACTGAATTAGGCATTCCATGTAGCTTAAATATATTATCTAATAACACATGAGCCATCATAACAGCTTATAAAGGTGTGACAGGTTCATAAAATGAGTGTATTTGATAAGAGGATCAATATTAATGATGCAAATCTCGAGGGTAAGAATTCTAAAATCCACAATCTAGATAAAAAACAACCTATAAAAAACTAAAATTAGATTGAAAATTTGACTCAATAATTATCTGAACCAAAGTTATTGGATGAAAATCTCAACTCTTTAATTATAAAGAATTAAAAAATTTAAGTACAATGATGAATGCCACAAAGACAAAATATAGTATTTTTGGATGAATGCCACAAAAACTAAAATTATCTTTGATAAGTTTTGAAGAGTTTGATGAATAACCAAAAGTATAAGCAACCTTACACACACAAAATATTATTTTTGAATAAACCAAGTTTGAAAAAAAACCCCTAAATATAAGTTAAATAACTCTATTAATTTACTCTAGGTAAAATGTCCTAAATAAGACTGTAAAATAACAAAAGATTTCTAAATAAAATAGAAAAATAATCCAAACAACTAGAAAAATAATATAATTCATGCACAATATATTCTAGGCTTAATCGCAAAGCCTTCCCAATATTTGATCGCTTTAAGATTTTGACCATATAAAAAACAAGGCCTTTAAAATTATTTGGCAGAATTCCACCTAATTCAATAGTTGAATAAAAAGTTATAATTGTCAGTGTAAAACTATGTAGTAGAAAAAATAAGCCCAAAATCATCTCTCTTTGTCCAATCCGTAAGCTACCAAGATTTTTAGCCTAGTTTGCAAGTAACTAGGCTTTATCAAATCCTTCTCTTATGTGGACTATATTAATTAAAGCATGATCATCTTGAACTCATCTTGACACTTGACTTGGCATAAATATTTTGAATTAACCTATTAAATACCTCTTTAATCTTTTTGGCTCCTAACTTTAAAACAGATATAATTGGCACCTTTAATGTATTATTTGATAATGCTTGTTGATTCTCATCAATTAATGTAATAGCCCGACCTAACATGCCATATATTATCCACTTTGGGCCTTATCGCCCTCACTGTTTTGTTTCTGGTGACGCGAGCCCACTTTTGAGCCTGACACCTCAAAACGTGTATGACAAGTTAGCAACCAGCACTTTTAATAAGGCCAGCTATCACTCCCTCACCCGTTGATGTTGGATATTACAATGCACCACCCTTAAGGAGCCCGACGACCCCATCGGCACAACCAGGCAGCTAGTGAGGTCGGCTTTGATACCAAATGTAACAGCCCGACTCAACCTGCCATATATTGTTCGCTTTGGGCCTTACCGCCCTTACGGTTTTATTCCTAGTGACGCGAGTCCACTTCTGAGCCTAACGCCCCAAAATGTATATAACAAGTTGACAATCAGCACTCTTAATAAGACTAGCTACCACTCCCTCATCTGTAGATGTGGGATATTACAATTAATAACATGCTTTACATGTGTTTTCGGCAAACCCTTAGTGAAGTTCGTACTAATTATAAGGAACACACCATTAGGTAGGGGTAAGGGTTATAGAATTATTAATACGCAAAATAAACAAAAGAATATGTTTATACTATCATTCTGTTGAAATGTTATAATGAATTTCTTGATAGGAAGATTTATGGCATGATTATAACAGGTCTAAAGACCAATATTTCAAACAAAACAATAGCTAAAAATTATTAGGTAAAGATTGAAAATTTAAGAATTACTTAGTAGGCATAAAAGGCTTCATATACTAAATGACTAGTGGATATATGTTGAAAGAGTTCTTGTTTAGGTTTAACACGTGGTGAAAGTCTTTTTACCATTAGGCTACTTGTTTCCTTGTATAAGATAGACTCAGAGTTAATGTTCTAATAAATGATTTCTTTGTTCAAGTTTAACTCAAGGTTGATTATTTTTCTATTTTGTAGGATAAGAATTAGGGTTAAAGAGTAGAATTTTAAAAAACACATCTAATTGTAATTCTTTGGCTTGCCCTAATACATAACTTCAATAAAAGTTTATTTCAAGCTTTTTAGCAATTTATCTTTCTTGCAATTTAGCTTGAAATTTACTTTGTGAGTTATTTATAGCTTTATATTTTATCTTTTACGCAATTTACTTTCTTAAAATTTTGTTTTCTTTTAAAATTCATATGTTTATTTATTTTTACTATTTTATTTACATATTCATCTTTACATGTTTTTAATTTATTTATTACTCTTACTTTCAAAGCAATCAAATGTTTTTTCTTAGTTTTAGATATTAGCACGCTAGATGTGTACTTATGTAGTTTCGCACAATAAATCTCCGTGATCGATTACAATATGAACTAATAAATAATTTCTTTTTGCTAATGGGTTACTTTGGTTTATGACTAATGTGAATTCTTCTAGCTTAATGATTGATTTGCATAATACTTAGTAAACCTATTGGTTTCCTTTATGAATCAATATAGCTTAGTACTAGCCATTTTTCCTTGCAATTTATGTTGTGTATTAATTATTTTTATTATCCGTAAAATAAACTTGGGATAAATGAATTGTTATTATCCTTGGATGTTGCTAAGTGGATAATAAAATTGATTAATACATGACTTTATTATATTTTTCAAGCTATTGTGTTTTTCCTCACAATCTGGTTGTGTATGAATTGTTTTTATTATCTAAAAATTAACATAAGATAAATGAACCGTTATTAGATGTTATTCTTTGATCTCGTTGAATGGATAATAGAATATCTTAATATGCGACTTTATTTTCACCGGGTGAAAATATTTCAAGCTATCATATATTTCCTTGCAATTTATGTTGTGTTCTAACCATTTTTAATATCCATCAAATCAACCTAGGATAAATGAATCGTCACTAGTCATTATCTTATGATGTCACCTAATGGGTGATGGAGGCAATTAACACGTGACTCTTTATTTTACAAATAAAAAAATAATAATAACAAAGGTTTTTTTGTTGTGAATCTAGACTTGTAGTGATATATATCATAATTCTAACATGGAAGAGGTTGATTCTAATATGTATGAGCATTCGGATGGTCCCATGATAAAAGCTCGGATGAAAAAACTACAAAGTGCCTTACCAAGTTAAATTAGCGTGATTGAAGCTTTGATGAGTTTGGAGGCTTATAAACTGAATGAAAATGGTTTAAAAATATATTTTTTTGTTTTCAAATAAGACTTGAGTATGATTTCAGAGTTTTAGAGAGTTTAGGTTCATTGCTAGCTCATGGACCAATTTGAGCTCGAATTTTTCCCCACTTTATTGCATTGAAATATAAGCCTATTCTACATGGTTTTAAAGTTTAGAATGTCATCTTGCCAGTTTGTCTAAACATGCATGCATTGAAGTTTTGTACAAAAAGTTATGGTTGTTTTAATTTTTGTGTGTCTGTGTGTGTTCTATAAGTCATAAACATGTTCTACTTATTAGTTGTCTAGTTTTCTAAACAAAGTTATTTATTTGAGTCTGATTTATATCATTCTGGTATTTTCTAGACTTGGAGTGTTGTTCGAAGTATATAATGATGTTTCAGACCAAATTTTAGGCACTTTTGAAATAATATAAAACTTTTCAACTTCTCATTTAGATAATTTTCTTCTTTGTTCATTTATTTCTTGATTGGTTGAAGAACAATTCAGAATTATCACTCTTAATCACAAAGAGTGTGGCATCTTTATCATAATAGAAATTTCTTTATGGAATTTCTTACTTATCAAAGAGTTTCATTCAGACTTTATCCCTCATATCCATTACAAATCATGTAATTTTCAGCATAAACACTATAAGAAAAAAAAACATATAACCAAACCTACCTTCATTTATCTTCATATCAGATTGCTAGTTTGTAAGCGTCAGGAAGCTAAGACACATCATCTTGGTATCAGAGCTAAGGTTTCAGAACTGGTTTGGGACTTTGTATGTGGCTGACTTGGGATTAGAAATATCAAGGATTGTGGACTAAAACAAATTGTTTTCTTTGAATTAGATTTCAATTGAAATGACTTTTCTCTTGTTGATTGTGACTGTTTGTATTCTTCATTAAATTTGTGATCTGAGTTGAAAGACATTGTTGTTCAAATTTGTATGTGAATTATAGGAAATTGATATACTATGACTGGAGAAAGAGATGAAGTTCTGAGGGGAATCAGTTTGGAACAAGTGCAACTTATTAGGTTGCAATGATCTCATAACGAGATTTGGGAATAAATGACAAGAATTTATGATAAAATAGATGCCCTCATGCAAATAATACAAAGGAACAATTTGCAACCTCAATAAAAACAAGCTCGGAGGGTACAACAAAATGATGTCATAAAGGCTGAATTAAAGCTGAATAGGGATGACAAGGCCGACGAAAGGGGTAGACCAAGAAGGCAGAATAATCACCCTTTTAGTGGAATTAAATTTAACGTTCCATCATTTAGATGTAGTAGCTCACTTGAGGAGTACTTGGAATAAGTTCAAAAGGTTAAGAATGTGTTTGATTGGTATGAATATATTGACAAAAAGAAGTGTCAGGTGGTTGTATTGGAGTTTACTGATTATGCATTGTTATGGTGGAAGAACTTGAAAATCCAGAGGTGAAGGGATGACGAAAAGGATATCACCACTTAGATGACTATGAAAAACGTGATGAAAAAGAGGTTTATACCTGATTACTACAAATAAAAGTTATATATAAGACTTCAGATATTGCAACAAGGGTTTTTTAAGTATGGAAGAGTGTTTGATGGAGTTTGGGCTACTAATAATACCTTGTGAATTAATAAAACCCAAAAAACAGACCTTAGTTAGGAGTATTGGTGCGTTGAGAAAAGATATTGCTAATATTGTTAAGTTGAAGCCATATATCTTCCTTGAGGATGCAATAAAACTTACAACGATGGTAGATAGACAACAAAAGAAAGACTAAAAAAAATTAAAATAATTAAGAGCAATCAAGAAGATAAATTTAGAAAAAAACACATAATAATGATAATCTTCGTGAAAAATAATATTGTAAAGGTAACATTGTTTTTTCCTTAAACATAACTATCCTTTATTTTTTTTAATTATTCGGTGACGCTTTTAATTTTTCATTGTGTATTTTTTTATCACTATCATAATATCCATTGAAGTTCGATAACGATAGTCAACACAAATCTAGGTCTTGGCATTTTTCTTGTCGACTGCAACCATGTTAGAGACCTAGGGAGACACTCCACAACTTCGAGGAATCCAACATGCTATTGCTTTGTCACTTTCTCTTTAATTTTGAGCAAAACATCCGTCCCCATCCATTTAAGCTTTTTCTTGACCGGTTTGCCCTCTAGATTCAGTGTAGACTTGAATATTTGAAGAACTTGAACATGTTCGAGGTTATTATTGAGCCATAAAATTCAACTAACCCAACACAATTAAACCAAAAAATTTGGTTAACTTGATATATGCCACCACGATGTACAAGTTGGTAAGTAATTTCTTGTAGACAAGATGATCTCAAAGTCGTTACACTTGGGTCACAACTCTTCAAATTGTGAACTACATTTTCTGGCCACATAATTCTCAAGCTCAGCCTGCTAAGCATACTTTACACTTTGCCCATGGAATGTGTGACGTGTATTAAGCCGTAGCCCATAAGTAAGTACCTGGAGGCCCACTAATTCGAGCCTTGCCCATCTAGTAGTAGTTAGCCTAATAAACATGGGCAGACATAGAAAGCAAAACTTCAGATTAGAGAAGAGCTAAGGCCACCATGAAGCAACTAGAAAAGCGTACTCCCTGTCTAAAAAGAAATCACCAGAAAATAACCCAGAGAGATAACTTAATTGATTAGTTAAGAGATTTGATCTTTTAATAGTTATGATTTCGAGTTCTTTTAAGGTTATTAGTGGCTTATATGTTAACTTTAAATCTGTAAAATTAGTTAAGATATTCACAGATTAGATACCTATATTAATAATAATAATAAAAATCCTCAGAAAACAATTGAAAAAGGAAGAGGAAATTCTTTTTTCACAAGTTTGCAGATATTTCCACTTGCCTTTTGTGTCTGTATTACTTGTTAGGTTGCTACTGTGAACTTCATATAAAAAGTTGTGCCTACGACCCCGTTCCCCCTTCAGCTTTGCGTAGATGTGTGTTGGCAGTGCACGTGTTCGGTTTAGATGTTCACTGTAATATGCACTGAAAATAATATATATATATATTGAAATTAATGGAAGGAAAAAAGCTTCCCAGTTATTGCTCTCAAAATCTTGTTTACCAAGCCTTGGCTTCAGCATGTGGTGGAGTTTTGAGCTGACGCCATTGTAACCTTAGCCCCATATGAGGCGTAAGAGAGAGATCCCCTTCTCTTCGTTTTCTTCTAATTGTAACTCATCACTTGCCTAATGTTTTTCTTACATATATCACTTGCCAAATGTTCGCAAGTGAGTTTTTAAAATGAACATTCGTAACTAGTTTCAAGATGATCAAGACCAAAAGAGAGAAATAAAAGAAGAAACGGGCTTCAATATACTGATCTGAAAGCAGGTAATTACAATTCATCGAATAAAACACCTTTTCTCTCTGTAAGGGAAATTGTAGAAATAGTTAAGTTATGGGAGGAAGAAAAAATGGAAGTGCGGTTTATGTTTTTTGACCTTATTATTATTGCACTAAACCTGTACTTTTCCTAAAGGAAGGGAATAAAAAAAAGAAGCGAACATATACATGAGAAATCAAGGAGAAAAGAAAACTAAGGACAGACATCCAAATTCAAAAGAGGAAGAAAGAAATCAGTTAGCTTTGGAGGTGCACCGTCTGGATATGTAGCTTCCATTTGATGGATGAAAATGTAGCTGACAATTCAAGGGACACAAGAACCTAACTGATCCAAGAACCCAGATTTTCCAGCGAGCTCTTACACCTCCTTTCAAATCGAAGCGTACCTCATCCTCTTTTAGGTATGCATCAACAACATCCATTTGCTTGGGATTCAATGGTATAGGATCCGAGGTGTAGTCATAATTAAAATCAACAGAACTGTTCTTTCTTACTTCATAGGGAGCCGCAGTTGACAGCACTGCTATTCTAATCCGATCAAAGAACAGTTCAAGATTGAAATTTGAGAAGCTAGCATGAGCCTTCATGTTGTCATTCTTGGACCTTACCACGATGTTTATCTGCGTCACAAGTATCCCTGCTCCGTCATAGCTGAAATGAAGGAGATGAGCGTCGACAACGCTGATGACCGGAACTCTTGGGTGGATTACCAAGTAGCCAACGAAGACGATGATGCCGGCTATGATTACTGCAGTTGTAAGGAGGGCACATAAGATGGCAGCGCACCACCATAGAAAATGGGTTCGGGGAGGGGGAGGAGAAAGTGCATTTTTCGGCATAATTGGTGGCAAATAACAATTAGCAGTCTAGGAGTGACAACAATCGGTTTTTGGTGTTTTGTGGCATTTTTTATGGTTATGAAGGAAGATGAATTCCTAATGAAGTAGAGAAAAGGCTTGGAGATTAGCAACAAGGTAAAGAATTTTAACACGGGAGGGTTCTTAGCTCTATTTGGTGGGGGAGGTTAGGTATCTTCTTTTCCTAGTTTTAAAGCCATTTGTGTCCATGATATGTCCTTCTTACTGTTATTATTGCACTAATATACTGTTGTAGCCTCTCTTCTCTGTTATGGAAACGTAGATTAGGTTGTCCTGTGCCTGCAATCAATTTATTCCAAAATTCAAAATAAATAATCTATTAATGGAAACATAATAAGCTTAGTTGCGCTATGAGAAGTAATTATACAAATCAAAAGCTATCAATTTTGGAGGGGAAGCTTTGATTAGCAATTTATAACATATTGATCAATATTTAATGAAAACCTATCGTTGATTCTTTATTCACCATGCTACTTATCTTTTATTTTCTCCTATCAATGAAGAAAAGAAAGAAAGAAAAAAAGAAGATTATATTAATTTATCCATCTGAAAAATATTATTTATTTTATTTCAAGATAGTTAGAAATTCATTCATTCAAATCTCTACTTGATTTTTCTAGGTCTAGATTATAATCCTATGTATTAATTACATTCAAGTCCTCGACACGTTCTCGATACTTAATTAATAATTCCAATTTAATTTCTTACCAATAATTATTAACGTGTGTGACCTATTAGGTTCTTGATATGTTGACCCAAATATAAATTATAATCGTAAATAAAATAAAATAAAATAAAATAAATTATTTGATTTATATTTAAAAATCAAGTGCAACCTCAACAATGTGTTATAATCGTCCAAATATTAGAAAAATCAAATGTTATTTAATGTAATTTTTTAGTGTCCAGTTTCTTAGTGTAACTATTATTCCTTCATCAAGAGTATTTTGATCTAAACATGTGAATATAGATGTCAAATCATATTTGTTCTTAACAACATAGTTGTTTTTTTAAAAATAAAATTTGAAGTTATTTTCAAATCTTATTCCATAATACAAAAGGATTTCTCAATCAATATTATTCGAGAACATATGGACTATTTTTCTTAATTCACCTAAACTGGTGAATCCTCTATTGATTATTCTAATACCTTTATATATTTATGTTATACCTAATATCTATCCAATTGTTACCTTTGATCAAATCAACGTATAGTTATGATCAAAACATAACACTTCTAATATAAAATAACTTGATGGTCTCAAGTATAAGTTACACAATTGCCATGTGAGTCATTCCATAAACATGAGTAATCTCTTCATATAGAATTCTCATACGAGTCAATTTAGTGTACTTGAAATTTAACAAGCACCTATATGTGTTAGTTTTGAGTATCTCTTCGTATCTCAATTAATGAGAACAATTGTTTCCTTTCATTAAGAAAACAAATAATGTACCAGCTTCAATAACTCTAATTAATAACTAGTTTTAATAGAGCATTGACTATGAATATTTAGAAATAATACTTTGATGCAATAGAAATCCTTTTAACTATAACCACCTTATAATTTTCTTTGCAAACCTTTTTTTTATCCTAAGAACTTTATCTTTACTTTAGACTCATTGATTATGAAAAATTCTATATAAATAGCACTAAATATATATATTTTGCATGAATAAAATCAATGCCACCATAACCACCTAATTTGCTATAAAACATATACATTAACAAAAGATCACCTACCTTTCCTTTTGTATCGAGTGTCATAACCTAATTTTGGACCACTAAAAGTTTTTAATAATAATATATATGTATTTTTACTTTTTTAAAAAATCCAAAAAATAAAAAATCCAAAAATATTCTTGGGAGACGAGGAGAGACCTTTAAGCTACAATAGAACAAAATGCTAGAAAAATAGCCAGATCGGGATATTTTGACAAGATGGGATGAACAAAGAAAGAAAATTGAGGTTGAAATCCAAACTTGATCAAAATTGAAAGAATTAATTAAGTTTAAGGACTTAATTAAACTTCTAATGGATTTTATGGATTTAATTAAGAACTCAATTGAAAAACAATCAAGTTTAGAGGCTCAATTCAGGTTAATTCGCAAAGATTAGAGACATAATTGAAACTTTGAAAAACTAAATTGGTAAAATCAGGGGTTCAATTACAAGATGTTTGAAGTTTGAAGGCTAAAGAGGAGCCAAATTGAAAACAAAATCAAGAATAAGGAGCTTTCTGCAAAAGGCTCGCAATATTGGGGGTTGTACTGAACTTTTTCAAGGACTAAATTGAAGATGATCAAAATTTAAGGCTTAATTGGGGACTAAATAGAACAAATTGGAAAACAAGGGATACTTTGTAAGAGAATCTAGACTTAAGGGATCTCAATTAAATTTTAGAAGGGGCTTAATTGCATAAAACTAGTCAGTTTTGTTTTAATTATGAACATTTGAGCTTACATTGAAACAACAGGGACCAATTTGAAATTTATCAAAATCCTAATAATAAAGCCCTAATTTTTAAGCTTTAAGTAGATAACATGTCACTCGCTTTTAATGATGAGATTGAGTGACACATCTTTTATCCTTGTTTTATTGTCTTTCTTAGCCGAGAAGGTTGATCGAGTTGCCATGTTTAAGCAAATAAAAATGACATCTTCGAATACCTCAGGGACTCTAACCACTACCATTCAACAAAGAAGTTTCCCCGATATAAGGTTGTGCTACCCTTGTTTGGTGTTTATATCCCACTTACCACGTGGAAGACCTCAACTTCTTGCCCCAAGGCAACCTTGTCTGATTCAATCAATTTTGGAAGTGTTACACTCAACATTAGATTGATGGTGGGAAAAAATATAAGGCACCAAATCAATCATGTTTTGATCCTAGTTAAAGAATAACACCCCCTCTACATGATCCATGGCTTGGTTGGCCTCAAGAACCTCTTATTTGCCAAGATTAATTCATGGAAAGTGCAACCTTAGTCAATCATTTTTAGTCAATCTTCAGTTATGAAGTTCCCAACTTTTTCTAGAAGCTCCAAGAGTTTGTTAGACATCTAGAGAGAAGGAAAACAAAAGAATAAGAGATAAGAATCGACTCCTAACAAAAAAAAGCAAATAATAGGAAATAATCCTCTATAATCTAGTTTTTAAAAACCACTTTTAAACTCACAAATGGTTTTACATCTACCTGTCTTTTAAGGCTATAAAAGAAAAATAAATCATAGAGAGGAAGAGGGAAACACAGAAAAAAGAAAGAGAAAAACTTAGAAGATTAGATCACCAAAAGTCTCTTGACAGAAAGGTTATCAATGATTGATAAGAAATGGAAAGAAATAGGTAGAAGGCAAAGAGTCCAACAATGAAAGTAGAAGTGCTAAAGGACCAGAAGCTTAAGAAAAGAGAAAGAAATTCCAATCAAAGGCGGCAACATTGTTAAGGTATTCCTCAAACTTTTATGAGGGGGTGGAGCTCAATGAGTACACCCAAGGTTGTTAAAATCGCGATTTGACTCGTAAAATTATACGATTTTAAGAGTCAATATATGTTTAACGTGTAGAATCGCCTTAAAAACTCAAAAATTGATAAAATCGGGTTAAAATCGAGTGAAATCGGTGAAATCAGATGAAATTGCGATTTTGGTACCGATTTTACGATTTTAACAAAAACATATATTGCACTGTAATAGTGCAATATATGTTTCCTCTAGACCAATAGCGGCATGCCATTTGTCTACACTCCACAGTCCACATCAGTCATCCATGTTTTACCCTAAATTCCTAATCTCTGAAAAGAAAACTCTGAGATCGACGACTCCTTCCTCTTCATGAACAGCAGCAACGATCTCATTTTCCCCCCAGCATCAACAATTTTCTCTTTAGATTTCAGAGTTCATTCTTCTGTCTTCGACACTTCATCATTTCTTAGCGTTGGCTATTGGTTTTGCATCTGTCATATGTTGTCGTGTCTCTCCCAAGCAGAAGGCACTAGTATGAAACTTTTTCCCCTTAATTAGTGGACTTTCTTCCAGAATGTATTTTCTTGTCTTGAATCATCAAATTGATAGTGCCCTTATAAAGAGATATGCATTCTTTTGTTGGGTTTTAATTTGTTCAAATTGTTGATACAGGTAACAAGATTAGTTAATAAAGGAACTAAAAAAACCACATTAGCTATAGGTGATGGTGCAAATGATGTTGGGATGATTCAAGAAGCTGACATTGGAGTTGGCATAAGTGGGGTGGAAGGTATGCAGATTGGTAACATGTCTAACTAATTCTTTTGGCATGCAGCCTCTTAAAAATGATATTGCCTTTTTCTCCGAGGAGAAATATTTGTACTAGTGTTTTGCTTATGTTTTATATATAAAATACCTTGATATTCTTTGTTTTATGTTTTGAAGGCATTTTTGGATGAAAGTTGCAAAAAGGAGTAAATTGGAGGTAATTGGTAGATTTAACCTTCAGTGGATGTTTTGTGTAGAGCGTGAGCTCTAGAGGTCGCAATGAAGTGATTCCAGTGGCATTAAAAAGCTAACATCCATACCTTTCTAGACATCTGAGGAAAGAAAATAAAATAAGGAAGAGCATGGAAATGGCAGCTTTCAAAGTCAAATCTCACAATCTGCCACTGTTGACCTTCAGTCATTTCGACTTGAATATTTGGAGCTATAGAAGTCCAATTGATGCAAAATTAATGTTTTTGGATTCCTGACTCAAAGACCTATAAATTTTCCAAATTTTAGCCAACAATGATTTCATATGAGGGAGATATTATTTTTCAAAGATGACATCTGAATTCTGCCAGCAAACAGGTTTCGTGAAGAAACTAGTCCAAATTACGTTCCAAAGCATCTAAACCGATATCCAAGTTTTTATTTTAGCAATTTAGCTCCTCTAAGTCAAAGCTTGAAGATTTCATGCAAGACTATTTCTCTTTTTTTAGGAAAATAGTTATTGAAGTAGTTAAATGTAAACAGTCTACTTAATGGAGAACTATTTTGTAAAATAGAGACTAGAGTTTCATAGGATATAAAAAGAAAGAGAGAAGAGAAGGGGGGCAGCCAACCAATAGGAGAAAAACGCCCCCCTTCTCAAAGAAACTCGAAATTATGCATTTTTCCTTCTTTTTGATTAGTTGTTCAACAAACATGTAAGGCTAAACACTTTTTCTTGGTTGCAAGGACACGAAAACCTTCGGATTTCAAGAACTGTGAGATTTGTTTTACCTTTTCTTTTCAGTTTATATGATGAATATGTTTGTTCTCCTATGCTTATTTTCCTATGATTGTTTATTTTAATTGCTAGAACGGACTCTAAGTTATTATTGTAGACAATCTATTGCTAAGTTTGATATCAAAACCAGGGTTGTGGTATATGAACTTGTGAAGCAACTGAGTTTAATAATTATGACGGATCTACGTTATTAATCTTAGAAAGAACATTCAATCAAATCAAACATAGACTGCGGACAATTATGTTTTCTTGATTAATCGACTTATCTAGTTCTTAAGGCTACCATTGAATTAAATTACTAGTGCGGACACTGTGGTTGTTTGATGGTTAGGGTTAGTTATACGGCGGATCCGTTAACTAACCAATGTTAAGAAGAGATAAATATTCAGAATATAAATTGATGTTTCGTTTTCATGATCAGTTCTGATTTCTGTAGGTGGATGTGTGCTTGCGACCAAGGTTTGTTCTTTTGATAATTTTATGATTTTATTAAATTTTGTTTGATAGTTTTCTGTTTTCTTTTGCTTTAGCCTAGATAACGTCCAAACCCCCCCAAATTGCATATCATCTAGCATAAAAATCTGACTTGAATCTTCCTCGTGAGATCGACCCCTTGCTTGCTCTATATTATCTTATGTGTTGTGTTTGAAGCTAGGGTAATTAATTTGTGCAACCACGACATCACAACAAATTTTAGAGCCGTTGCAGGGGAAGTAATTTTTGTTGATTCTTGTGCTATTATTTTTATTTGCTGTGATTGTTATTTATTTTTTTGAAAAAAAAATAGAATTTTGCTTACTACAGTACTGTTCATTACGGCAGCGGTACTGTTAAAAACAGATTTTTTGGTGGAATCAGGTATCGACCTTTTGTTTCCTGAAGGGAAACGACATTCTAAACAGGACTAGTAAAACTAGCCCTACCCTATTGAGGCCAAATTCCACTGTTTTCTAGGGTTTTTAGGCATTTTTTGTTTTCTACCGTTAGATTTTCGTACAATTTGCATTGTTTTTGATCTCTTGTGTGGTTGGTTTCTTTTGAGTTTTCTTGATGATTTATGCCAGTAACCCATTTTACTAATCAAAGTCAAGTGCAGTTGGATCTCGAAATAGAAAAAACTTTACGCAGGTTACGAAAGGAAGCTCGCCTTAATGTCATGGCTGTTGCACGACAACAAACACTCAAGGAGCTTGCTGCTCCTAACATGGAAAATCAGCCATTGTGCATAAATATCGACAATAATGTAAACTTTGAGCTCAAATCTGGTTTTATACATTTGCTAC
>Ga0325402_1000523_pt1 | contig 27243 bp, 15 predicted proteins | sample PopdelMetagenome_22_FD_207212 | JGI IMG/M metagenome (GOLD analysis project Ga0325402, IMG submission 207212) | Populus deltoides microbial communities from Bellville, Georgia, United States - Xylem-PdKOR-R3 | ecosystem: Host-associated > Plants > Phyllosphere > Stem > Wood/Secondary xylem... | reverse complement strand
CTTGCCATTTTTGTCTATTTAGAGAATCTCATTAATCATCTAAAACTTCTACGTGTCTTTACTATGAGGGGTGATCTTAGTCTAGGTTATTATCTAAGAAAGATATTAAGGCTTAAAAGAAAACATCCAGGATAAATTTATGTTTGCGAAGGATATTTCTAAGATGGTTTTTCTTCGTCTCAAATACAAATTTATTCATGTTGATAAATCTTAACCTTATTCAAATATCACTATTAATGAGGTTAACGTTAGGGAAGAAATGGTGGGATTATGACTCGAATGGACATTGTTTATCATTATTTAAGTCATCAAATTATTTGATTTGATTTTGAAAATAATTATGTCATTTTAAGAAAGATTTTTTTTTTGTTTATTAGGAGTAAATATAGTACCTTTTTGGAAAAAAAGAGGGAATTAAGACTTTAACTTCTAAGGTTCATTGAGGATAGAAAAGACACTTTGAGATTAAAAAAGAAGGGATAAGTTGAACTCGACCTTTTAAGGTTCATTAAGATCAGAAAATAAGATTTTAGGATTCAAAGATTTCCTCTTACATTTGTATGGTATATTTTGGAATTTGAACAAAGAATTTGTTAATTTATATCAAATATTACTTTCACGTAAATATCTTTTGATTTCAAAATAACAATTGAACATAAAATAAAAGAGTATTATTTAAAAAAAAATGATATAGTCCTAAAACAACGAAGTTTGAAACATGTAAGATGACTACAATTACAAAGTTTGGGCACCTATTCTCCAACAACAATGATATCTTTGTCACTTCATTAAAAGCCAATTTGAACTTCTCTATTTTATAGAATTAGTTGCTTTATCTTTTTATCAATCGGATAACATCATACTTTTGTTATTCTCTTTAATTGTCCCAAAGCCTCTTATGACATGTTGCATTTATTGTTTTTTTCTTTAAATGATAATCACCTATGTTTAATCAAATTGTTTATTTGTTTCTTAAGCCTTTGAGAATGATTTATAGATAGTCCCATGACTCCAACGTGATACTTACATCTAGCATTTTTCTTATACCATTTATGGAAAGGTATGTGGATGAGTTTAAGTGGTTAAGGTACTATATGATAAGAGGTATGTGAACAAGTTAATAAATGCCATAAAACCTCTCATAAACAAGTGGTTGATAAATGTTAATAAGAAGAACTGAGATGAGAGATTGTTCATGGCTTTAGCTTATATGGCTTTGACCTTGTGTATTTTGATAAGCATAATGTTTATGCTAAAAAAAGAATGGTGAAGGTGTTTGGCTTTTATGATAGAATGTGGCATTTTTCGAGGTTGAAAGGGATGCATTAGTGGTTGGAATTTTGATATGTTTGGTGATTATAAAATTTTGGATGATATGAAAAAATTTCTAGGCCATTTCCTTGAATGCTATTGACTTACTGATTCCTTCAAGTTGTATTCTCTTTAACGATTACAAGTGGTGCCCTCACATCTTGGATCTTTCTTTCTCTTAGAACTCATTCAACTCTATCAGTTATAACCACCATATCTAAGAATTGCTTTGAGATATTGCAAATGATATATCCAAAACAACAAGCCTTAAAAGTGTTTATAAAGATGAAGATCATTTTCTTTTCAAATAGAGGAGGATTAACTTGAAGGGTGAATCATCTTTGAGCATATTTTGTTTTTAGTTTCATTGTTTTTTTCTCCGTACTTTGTAAGCTTATTGCCAATTCTAGATTTAACTTATACTTTTTTATAAAAGTTTCAACCAAATTACTTCTTGGATATATCAAGATCCATGCATTAATTAAGAGTTCAAACAGAGGAGGATTAACTTGAAGGGCGGATCCTTGTCATCTTTGAGCATATTTTTTTTATAGTTTCATTGTTCTTTTCTCCATACTTTGTAAGGTAGTGTTTGATAAAAGTTTCAACCGAATTACTTGGTTATATCAAGATCCATGCATCAATTAAGAGCAAGTTTTTCCAAGCTTTCAAAGAAATAATGCGTCAACAATTTATTACCATGAAATAGCTTGATCATTTTGGTATAATAGAGCCTTAAATGAGTCATAGGATATTAAGATCCAATAAACTTTGTCACACCTTATCGACTAGAACTCATCAAATTTGAGAGAAAAGAATTAAAAATAGAGTCACATAGTATTAAAGGATACTTGAAATCCTATTATTGCATTTGTTTTAGAAATTCTCGATAAAGGGTTTATATATGTTTAAGAAAAGAACAACGTCATTCTTATCGTATCCTTTCAAGTAAAAGGTTACCTTTGTTATATACCTTCTCATAAATTTTTCCTTTAATTGCCATTAAGTGATTTATAAATGTTTATATATATTTGTTTACAATTTATATGTTATCTATATTTTAATTTTAATTCAATATCACTCCTAAAAAATGAGACAAATTGATTTAAGTCATTCTAAAAAACTTTCATATAAATCCCTTAGAAAATGAAACTTGTCGACAAATAAGCTTTAATTTAATTTTGACGACATCACAACAAAATACATTATCTTGTTATTAATATTGTTTTAAAAAAGCATGTTAAATCTACATCGTTCCTTAAAATTATGAGACAAGTAAAATTGATTGTTTCTAAAATGAGCGTTAGGCCTATATAAATAATAATAAAAAAATAGGCCTTGACTATGTTCTTTTGAATATGTCTAAAATGAGCTTGAATGACGTCACTCATGCTCATTGGGGCCAACATAGGATCACTGATGCGAACCTCATGATTACGCATCCCACAATCAAGATTGAGATATGATCCCAAAACGCTGAAATAGATTTGATAGAAGTGTGACACAATAAAAACATGCCTCAAGGCACCAACACTATTAGAATGAAGTCGAATGATGCCACAAAACCAAATAATCTTCGATAAGTCAGTTCAGTTCATTTACGAACCAAAGAATGCAAGAATCTTTCTCACATGTTAAAAATAAAAAATTCAAATTGATATGATCCAAGCAAGATCAGATTTGGATTTTGACATAAAATTTTCTATCATCCAGTTTTACGCTATTGAGCATAACTCCAAATTAAACCATTGGATCGAACTGAAACTTTACCAAAAGATTCCAGAGCTATGTTTTTATGTTGGGGTGATAGATGTGAACCTCGTGATTAGCAACCCACAATCAAGATTGAGATATAATCCCAGAAAGACGAAATAAGTTTGATAGTAATGTGACACAATGGAAAGTTGCCCCAAGACACCAACACTCTTGGAATGAAGTACAATGACGCCACAAAGCCAGGTAATCTTTTATAAGTTAGATTCAGTTCGTTCAAGAACTGAAGAATACAAGAATCACTCTCACATGTGAAAACTGAAAAACTCAAAAGTAATATTCATCAATAGTTGTTGAAATTTAGGCTTACAAATGTTTAAATAATTCTGAAAAATTAACCCTAATGGATCTACCGTTATGGGCTTCAGTTTTTTACCCATAAACAAAAACTAACCCAAAACCTTTTCTAGTAAGCTCAAACTCTGATCCACACAAGCTTTAGATTCTAGCTAAAAATAAAGTTTTAATTAAGCCCAAACATGAAAGAAAATAATAAAAATAACTAATCAGTCATTAAATACCACTAGCCCTCCTTTCCTTGTGTTGCTAGGATGAATAAGGAATCCTTTTAAGAAAAGGATTCTAGAACATTAATGAATTTTTACCACACTTGGAAATTATGTTACAGCCCATTAAAGGTCCTTGTGGAACTAGGAAATTCCCAAAACACGCTCCCACATCTTCGTAGGAAAAAGATCCTTGCCAAATAGGAAGTCCACAAGTCAAAAGGAAGTAAATAAAAAAAATTCATACAACCTGTTCTGACCTATATCATAAGCCCTTCCCGAACTCCGATTCACCTAAAAGTTTAGTCCAATATAGACACGTACCTCTACAATCTTATGGTAAAGTTTCAGCTCAATCCAACAGTTTTGTTTGGATTAATGCTCAATAACGTAAAACTAGATGGTAGGAAATTTTATGTCAAAATCCAAATTTGACATTACTTGGATTGTATCATTCCCTCTCTCTTTAATATGATTCATCCTCAAATCACCAATAGGTTTAATGGAAAATTCCTTAGCCTCTTGTTGAATCCTTTAGATCTTTTTTCTTGAACACATTTGCCTGTAACAACATTATATGAATGTGGTAGCCAATAATAATTTCAAATAAGCACACCTTGTCATTCACTTGCGTATATATTTTTGAATGATAACCACTGCCGACCTCTTTTATTTTTCATCATTTTGGCATTGAACTTAAGCTCTCAATTCTTCACGTTCTTTATTTATTTCTTTATAAACCTTTTTAAGTCGTTTAGCCTCACGCTCTTTATCTAACCTCATAGAACCATTATGATCAAAAATACTTGAAACTCATAACCTTCGTTTCTCTTCCTTACTCATATTGAATATCCTCCAATGAGCCCCACTAATTTATTGCTTCATCGAATCCATATCATCCTTCAACTTCTTTTCCTCCAAATAACTACGATGATAAAAAATTCAATCCACCTTTTTCTCTCCCTCCAAATACACCTCGGGATCATTTTTACCTTGAAAGTTAAGAATTTTTGGTTTAATGGAGTCCAAGTCCCCATCTACATCTTCATAACTCCACATGCTATAAAAATTCACATTCCTCCTTGCCTTATTCAATCCAAACCTGATTCCTTGGCCAACAGATGCAAAATCATAGTTATTTTCACCCGCATATGTGTTTCATCAACATACTCTTCAAAATCAAATCCGGCATTCCGTACAGCCCTATGGACTATATTTCCTCAGTGACCAGCCCCACTATTACGTTGCTTTATCAAATTCACCTCATCTTTCATATCCTTGTACGTCCTAGACAAGAGCTCAAGTTGTTGGCCTTCAACTCACAATTGGAAAGCGATGTTAGCATTTTGTGTCGTTGATTCATTGTTTTCAGATATTCTTTGCATCAGTAAAATTTGGTTGATAGTACAAAATATATCCTCACATAAAAATCAAAGTTTTTCACTCTAACAAGCTCACAACGCATTTTACCTCACAACTTGCTTTCTTTTGGTTCTTTAGGAACTTAAATCAACAAATCAAAGTCAGTAGCCTTCGCAGCCCAATCCAATTATAATTTTTAGACTTAAGAATCAATAAATATACTGAAAACAAAGCAAAGCAAAACTACGATTATAATTTTATGAGTAGTAATACAAATTCCATATGAATTGTGGACGAAACGAAGACACGAAATAAAATAGAAGTGAATATTAGCAAAAATAATTACTTGACTCCTAAATAACTCAGTTATAATAAAAAAAAATATTTTGACAAAAACAAATGGTAAGGATCATGTTTTGGAACTTATCGCAAATCTGACATGTTACACAATTTATACATAGCAGAATTGAAACCTAGATCAAAGAATATCAAAATAACCTCAAATTAAATATTTAGTATTCTAATACCAAACAAACAACAAATCTCAGTTTATAAATCATTCTTTTGTGTCTAGATACCCAAACCGCTTATATGGTCAACTTGCGGCAGAATTGAACCTTGTATTAAAACCTCAAGCAAATGATATCAAAATAATCCCAAATTTAATATATTATGCGATCTGACCCTTAATAAATAGAATATGAAGTTTCAAGTAATTATGAGGTGTTTAGCTTATGGTTCACTGAGAGTTATGTTTCTTCGATTGAATTGAACCTCGAATTAAAATATCAAGCCAATGATATCAAAATAAGCCAAATTTTCATATATGGTGTAATATCACCCCCAGCAGAAAATTATGAATTTTCAATTGATTCTGGGGTGGTTTGCTTATGGTTCACTCAAAGTTGTGTTTCTGTGGCCGAATTGAATCAACCTTTAAATTTCATCTAATATCTTTTCTTTTCTTTTCTTTTTATGCTACAGATATGATTGAAGACAATAATAAGATGAAATATAACTTCTTTTTTTGCTTAGATGCCACAAACACAAATACCTTTGGTCTATTTGTACAAATCCAAAGCATTCAATCTGGTCATCTTGGATCCACTCTCATTCAATCTGGTCATCTTGGATCCACTCTTACTTGTTGCAGGGTAGGAATATTTGGGAGGTGTTCTTAGAGTTGGCAAAAGATCCTTGGTCTTCAGAATCTGGTTCGTAAATTTATCTTAGTTTGTGTTAGTGATGATTAATCTACTTCCCTATGGTATGATAATTGGCACCATGAAGGCCTTTTGATGGAGTTATTTAGGGATAGGATCATTATGGATTCTAGTTTAGGTCAGGATACGAGACTAAGTTATATTATTGTTGGTTAGGAGTGGATTTGGCTAACTATTAGGTCACCCAAGTGGTTTGATCTGATTCGTTGTACTTCAGATTCTCTCCTCCCTGATGATAGCAGTGAGATGTTGTGTGTTGGAAAGATGCTTCGCGGGGTGTATTTTCTATTCGTTATGTTTGGAATTCCATCCACCCCATTCAGAACAAGGTTGAGTGGTGGGCACTTATTCGGCATAAACAAACAATCATGTGGTTCTCCTTCATCTTATGACTTGCTATCCGTAAGGTATTATTGACTTGGGAAAGGCTTATGTCCTTTGGATTAAGGTTTCGCGGTATCTACTATGTGGGGTTGATTGTGAGGATATTAACCACTTGTTTTTCAATTGCACTTTCTCCCATCGCATCTAGTATGATCTTTGTTCGACTTCAAAGAGAGACTCCTCGCAACGATTTACATCTGTGATTATCAAATTACTGAGCAGTTCCCTTACATCTGTGATTATCAAATTAATGTTAGCCATAACGGTTTACTACATTTAGAGGAAGAGGAATGCTCGACTTCATAGAGAGACTCCTCGCAACTCTACTGTGATTTATACAGATATTGTTAATTATATTATATCTAAAGTTAATTTCCTTTGTAATATGGTGGCCCATACGGATACTAATAGAAGGCTTCACATTGCTTAGAGATTTTTTGATGATGTCTTTTGCTCATAGTTGAGTCTTCTATTGTTTTTAAGGGTGTGTTCTATTAGACTTTATTGGGGTATACACCTGGTTCTTTTGTTTTGTTGTTTTGGGGTTAACGAGGTCTGTTCGCTTTCCCATTCTTAGTAGGGTTTTGTCCTTTTGTTTTTTTTTGTTTTTTTGGTTATAAACTTATCTTATCCAAAAAAAAAAGTTGAACGACGTAAACACTAAAAAACTTAAAGGAACACAAAAAAGAAGAAGATAACATATGTATATGACCTTGTTTCGGAGCCTAGCCTTATACCAACTTATGTGAACCTCATGGTCATGTGGTCACGCAACCCACAATCAAGATTGAGATCTAATCCCAAAAAGTCAAAATAGGTCTAATAGGAGTGCGACACAATGGAAACCTACCTCAAGGCACCAATACTATTGGAATGAAGTAGAATGACTCCACGAAGCGAGTTAATCTTCGTTAAGTCAGATTTAGTTCATTTAAGAACTGAAGAATGCAAGAATTACTCTCACGCGTTAAAATTAAAAAATTCAGAAGTAATATTCATCAATGCCTGCTGAAATTTAAGCTTATAAGTGTTTAAATAGTTCTAAAAAATTAACCCTAATGAATCTACTCTTGTGGACTTTAGTTTTTTACCCATGTACAAAACTGACATAAAACCTTTACCAGTAAGCCCAAACTTTGATCCAAAAATGCTTTGGATCCTAGCTAAAAACAAAACTTTAATTAAGCCTAAACATGAAATAAAATAATAAAAATAATTAATCTGTCATTAAATACCACCAACCCTCCTTACCTTATATACCTAAGATGAATAAAGAATCCGTATAAGAAAAGGATTTTGAAACATTAATGAATCCTCGCCACACTTGAGAATTATGTTACAACCCATTAAAGATTCTTATGGAACTAGAAAATTCCCAAAACAATCTCCCACATCCTCACAGGAAAAGGATCCTTACCAAATAGGAAGTCCACAAGTCAAAAGGAAGTAAATAAAAAAATTTGCACATCTTGTTCTAACCTATATTTCCTGAACTCCGATTCACTTTATAGTTTAGCCCAACATAGACACATACCTCTAGAATCTTCTAGTAAAGTTTCAACTCGATCCAATTATTTAATTTGGAGATATGTTCAATAGCGTAAAACTAGACGGTAGAAAATTTTACATCAAAATCCAAATCTAACCTTGTTTGGATTATATCATAACGTGGGTCTGGCAAACATGCCAGACCCAAGACACTTGGACTTGTGTTGCAATGTCGTGGTCACATAAATTAATTGTCCTAGTTTAAACAAACAAAGAAATATAGAGCAAGCAAGTGGTTGATCCCATGAGAAAGATTTAGTTTAGGTCTTTAAGGTAGATGATTCAGAGTGGGGAGTTTTGAGGTCTATATACTATGGTAAACAGAATAAAACAATCAAGATATATTAAATAAATCTAAAACTTATCAAGAGAAAACCTTGGTATCAAATCAACATCCACCTACGGAAATCAAAACTAATCACGGAAATGATACATCAATTTATATTTTGAATATCTATCTTTCCTTAATATTAATCAGTTAATTGATTTGCAGTGTAACGAACCCTAACCATTAAACAATCATAGTGTCCACACTAGTAATTTAATTCAATGGCAGCCTTAAGAACTAAATATGTTGATAAATCTAGACAACATAAATGTCTGCAGTCTATGTTCAATTTAATTGAACGTTTTCCCTAAGAATAACAACATAGATTTGCCATGATTATTAAACCTAGTAACTTCACAAGTTTAATTTATCACAACTCTGATTTTGATAGCAAACTTAGTAGTAGATTGATTTAGAATAATAATTTAGAGTCCGCTCTAACAATCAAACTAAACAATCATAGGAAATAAGCATAGGAAGACATTCATATTCATCATATAAACTGAAAAGAAAATATAGAATAGATCTCACCGTTTTTGAAATTAGAAGGTTTATGTATCCTTTCAACCAAGAAAAATAACTTAGTCTTTCATGTCTATTAAAAAACTAATGAATAGAATAGATGAGAGCACAATTTCGGGTATAGGAGAAAAGGGTTAAGTTTTTCTTCTTCTTTCTAACCTCCCTTTATGTTAGCTTTCTAATGCCATTAGAATCACTTCATTTCGACCTCTACAACTCAAGATCTGTATAAAACATTGATCAGAGGTTAAATTTATTAATATTTGACGCGGTGATTAGTACTTAAAAGTGCATTTTTATCAAGGTTTTATATCATTATTTTGCACTTTAAGTATCAATAACTCCTTAACTAGAGCATGTTTTATAATAATATGTCTAATAATATAAGATACCTTTAATTTATGGTAAATGTTCATTTTAAATGCAGGCCTATCACATAAATCAAAGGATTGATTGATGAGTTTAACTACTGAAATTAAGAAGACAAAGAGAGGGCTAAACTTAGAAAAGAGATGTTGGTTCAGTCCAAACTGGAACATCATTCGGTTATTGGATCATAACTGGAGCTGTAGAACTTGAATTTAGGACTGGTTTATATGTATGGAAAGCTAAGACATAGGCCTAAAGCTTTCATGAAGAGTCCAAGATTTAAAAGTTTCATTTACGAGTTCAAATGGTAGCAACAACAGAGAAGTCAAAATCTGTCATGTAGCCCAGACACTGTTCATTGTTCAGCTCATATCTCGAGTTCTAGAAGTCCAAATGTGTCAATTATTGTTTTGTTGGAAAGTTGAGATAATTTTTTAGAACTTTCATGAAGACTATCTGTTCAAATTCTGATGTCAGCAATGACATTTTCTGCAGACAAGAAGATAAGGATTGTTACCAAGTCAAAAGGTGGCCACTGACTCAACAATTAGCCATCAAATCAATAGTTCTGAATTTTAACCTATAAAAGGAGGCATTTGCCATGCATTTGGGCATCTTGATTTTCAAATCAAGATCATGTTCTTGCTCTCTCTCTTTATATTTATGTAATGCTTAAATTTTGCTTTTATTAATCTCTTGTTTATGCTTTTCATTTCCTTTATTATACTTATATAATCATGTTCTCCTCTTGTTTATCTATGTTTCTCTTATTCATAATATTCAGCTAAGTTTATTATATCAATGTGAAAAGGTTACACTAATGGTGTAAGAATAAGTATAGTATAAACTCAACATGGACTTTAATGTTTGATACTAACATGTTTTAGATTTATTATCTTACTCTTAATACCTTGCTTGTTAAATGGTTAATCTAGATTTGTGTTGAATAACCCTTGGTACAACAAATACTTGACACTTTAATAGCCCAACTGTATGGTATAACTGACACCTGTGCTATGAAAGAAACTTGATTTGTTGTTAACATAAGTTATCACCATGAATACCTGATAATATTTACAAGTATTGGCATTACTCGAATAAGATAATTAATGTAATCATGTTAACAATTTATAATCCGAGTGGAACCTCCTTTGTGTGTGGTTTCCAGTTAAGTAATAAAAAGAGTTTATACTATACTTATTCGAAATACCATTAGTGGATCCTCTAACTTTGACAATTATTTTATCTTTGTTTAAATCCTTACATCATTATCACATCTCAAAGCTCTCTTCAAATCTTTTCTTTTATTTATAATTCTATATAGTTCACCTCCCTGTGGTTCGACCCCGGTCTTGCCAGGTTATTTATTACTTCAACACTCCTGCACTTGAGATAACATATCAACTCTTTGATCATGTCAAGTTTTTGGCGCCGTTGCCGGGGAAGGTAAATTCCTGTATAAATTATAATATTTATTTTATTTTCTCTTTTCACTTTTCTTTTTATCTAACTTTTGTTTGTTTTGTTTTGTTTTATTTCTTTTCTTTTCTTCCTTTTATTCTCTTCCTACACCTGCATGAAAGTTTGATCACTTACATTAAGTGGTAGACTTTGTAGGGTATCCTCATCATTTTTAGAAAATATGGCCGAAGAAGATAACCAGTCGCTTCATAATGAGAATAATCGAGTTAGAACACTAAGAGACCACATGAATCCTACAAGAACAAGTGCACCATCATGCATAGTTTTTCCTCCTGATGTAGCTTACTTTAATTTTAAGTCAGGCACTATTCAACTTTTACATACTTTTCATGGCATAGATCTAGAAAATTCATATTTGCATTTGAGAGAATTTGAAGAATTTGTAACACCTATAATGACTTAAATTGTAGCATGAACACCATCACATTAAAGCTTTTTTCTTTTTTTATTAAAAGATAAAGCTAAAACATGGCTACAAAATCTTAGGTCAGGATACATTCGTGTTTGGGATGAAATGTAACAACAATTTTTAAAGAAATTTTTTCCGTCGCATAGAACAAACTCTTTCAAAAGACAAATCACCATTTTCATTCAAAAACCAGGAGAAACATTTTACCAATGTTGGGATAGGTATCGAGACTTGCTTAATACTTACCCTCATCATGGTTTTAAAACATGGAGATTGGTTTCATATTTTTATGAAAGGGTCAACACCTAAAGATAAACAAATGGTGGAATTGATGTGCAATGGAACTTTTGAAGATAATGATGAAACAATGGAGTGCCTAGACTTGCTAGCTGAAAATGCTCAAAATTGAGACACTATAGGTATTTGTGAGGAATAATTGAAGATGTGTTAGTACAAGTTGATAAATTCATTTATCCTGTGGATTTTATTGTATTGGATACACAACCTGTTGAAGCATGTAATTTAATTCCTGTTATTTTAGGACGATCATTTCTTGCAACTTCTAATGCATTGATTAATTGTAGGAATGGACTGATGAAGTTATCATTTGGAAACATGACATTGGAGATGACTATTTTCAACATTTGCAAGCAACTTAGAGATGATAATGATTTGCAGGAAGTGGACTTTATTAAAAAATTAGTTCGTGATCAATTTCAAACCACTTCCAGTGAAACTTAGATTGATGAATCTGATGATTTGCAAATAGTCTATTTTCAAGAAGAATCAAAGGCAAGTAATTGGAGACCACAAATTAAAGAATTGCCACCACGATCAATTGAGTTCGTACCTTCAAGTATTTAACCACCAAAATCTGATTTGAAGCCATTACCATTCAATCTCAAATACTCATTTTTTAGAGAAATGAAACTTTTCCAGTAATAATCTATTCCAAACTTAATGCACATCAAGAAAGTAAGTTATTACAAACTTTGAAAATGCACAAAAATGCATTAGAATGGACCATAACTGACATAAAAGGAATTAGTCCTTTGATTTGCACACACATAATTTATTTAGAGGAAAATGCTAAACCCTCTAGAGAAATGCAACGAAGGCTTAATCCTAATATGAAAGAAGTAGTGAAAAATGAAGTCATTAAGCTTCTAGATAATGGAATCATTTATCCTATTTCTAACAGCAAATGGGTAAGTCCTACCTAAGTTGTACCTAAAAAGTCTGGAGTTACTGTGATAACAAATAAGAAAAATGAGTTAATTCCAACTAGGATTATTATTGGTTGGCGCATGTGTATTGGCTATAGGAAATTTAATTCAATGACTAGAAAAGATCATTTTCCTTTACCTTTCATGGATCAAATCTTAGAAAGAGTTGCAGATCATGAATTTTATTGTTTTCTAAATGGTTATTCAGGTTATAACCAAATTGAAATTGCATTGGAAGATCAAGAGAAGACTACTTTCATATGCCCATTTGGTACTTTTGCATATCGAAGGATGCTTTTTGGATTATGTAATGCACCAACCACATTTCAAATATGCATGCTTAGCATATTCAGTGATATAGTTGAATATTTTCTTGAGATTTTTATGGATGATTTTTCTGTTTTTAGTGATTCATTTGATGATTGTTTAACTAACTTGAAAAAAGTTTTGAACAGGTATGAAGAGAAGAATCTTGTGCTGAATTGGGAAAATGTCATTTTATGGTAACAAACGGCATTATACTTGGTCACATTGTTTCATCAACAGGAATTGAGGTTGACAAATCTAAAATCGAGTTAATTGCCAACTTACCAACACCAAAATAAGTTAAAGATGTTAGATCATTTTTAGGACATGCTGGTTTTTATAGAAGGTTCATCAAAGATTTTAGTGTAATATCTAAGTCGTTGAGTAACCTTCTAACAAAGGATAATATTTTCGAATGGATTAAACATTGTGAAGAAGCCTTTGTTTAACTTAAAAACTTGCTTACTTCTGCTCATGTGATTCAACCTCCTGATTGGTCATTACCTTTTGAAATAATGTGTGATGCTAGTGATTATGTCGTGGGTGCTATCTTGGGACAAAGAAAAGATAAGAAATCTTATGTGATTTACCATGCAAGTAAAACTTTAAATAGTGCTCAAATGAATTACATTACCACTGAAAAAGTATTACTTGTAGTAGTATTTGCATGTGAAAATTCAGGTCTTATCTTATTGGCTCACCTGTTGTTGTTTTTAGTGATCATGCAGCATTGAAATATCTTCTTTCTAAAAAGGATTCTAAGGCTAGATTGGTGCAGTGAATTTTGTTACTTCAAGAATTTGATATCACAATTAAGGATAAAAAAGGCACCGAAAATGTTGTTGTTGATCATTTGTCAAGATTGACAATAGATTCCATATCTGACATCACACAAATCAATGATTACTTTCCTGACAAATCTTTACTTTCTGTCTCTACAATGCCTTGGTTTGCTAATATTGTTAACTTTCTTGTTTCAGGACATTTACCAGCTCATTGGAGTACCCAAGACAAAAGAAAGTTCTTGAACGAAGTGAAGAACTTTTATTGGGATGACCCTTATTTATTCAAATATTGTCCTGATCAAATATTTTGAAGATGCATTCCTAACAATGAGGTAAGTAGTGTCATTAAATTTTGTCATTCTGAAGCATGTGGGGGTCATTTCTCATCAAGAAAGACAACTGCAAAAATCTTACAAAGTGGATTTTACTGGCCCACCATGTTCAAGGACTCACATGCATTCTGCAAAACTTGTGAAAATTGTCAAAAGTTAGGATCTATTTCAAAACGTCACATGATGCCTTTAAATCCTATTCTTGTCATTGAGATCTTTGACTGTTGGGGTCCATTTCCTCCATCATTTGGTTTTTTTTTTTGATCAAATGTAAGAAATTTATAGATCAAAAAACAAAGCTGGAGAACCAGCAATACAAAGTTTATATACAGATGTTAACAAGAAAGGGAACAGGCTCCCTTGAACTAGAGGCTAGGGGAACAGGCTCCCATACAACCTCAATAAACACAATAGATACATCAGCTGAACTGACTAACAAAGAGCCAGCAACCATTAGAAGCCAGTAGGCCCAAGCACCATGGACTGCCAGTAGAGCAGAAAGAGAATAACCAGCAGGGGAGAGAGCTGAAATCCTGACCCAAGATTCCAGCAAGCAATCAGAGGACTCAAACCCAGCACTGCACAAGGCAAGTAAGGGGAAAGACCCTTCCAACAAGGAAGCAAAAAACAAAGGCTAGCACAGCAGAAGCACCAACTCAAGGCAAGTAAAGAGACCCAAGCAGCAGAAAAAACCCAAAAGCATCCAGACTGCAGACGAGCAGCATAACAGCTAGAACACAAGAGACAAGCATGGAGCCTGCACAAACCATCTAAGCCAATAGCAAACCCAAAGGCCACCCAACCAAAACAACCAGCAGGCCTGCAACCACTGGTAGGAAACCTTCACAAAACCAGCAGAACCAGCTAGCCAAAAAGACTAGAAGACAAAAAGTAAACAATTAGAGACCATTACAACTAGCAAAGGGAAACCCTCCCTACAAATTATAGATCCACAATAAAATCAGATAGAATTAAAAGGTAGACGATGGAGCAGTATCATCATATCTGCTCAGTGATTTGGAAGCTATAACAGGGCCTTTGAGCTTATGTTTCTCTTGTAGGATCGCATCAGAGGTGGCATCGGCCCTATTTCTAGTTAAGTACTGCCTTTTTGGAGCCTCCATGGTAGGAGTATCTCCTTCTTCAGAGATGTGCACTAAGTTCGGAGTAGTAGATTACTTGTGTAAGATCCCACATCGGAAGCGAGTGTCCAGAGCCAGGGCCTTATAAGTGCATGCTCACCTTGACTAGTAAAACGTGTTTAAAACCCTAAGGGGGACCTGGGTGGACTGGGAGGCCCAAAGGGGACAATATCTGACAGGGTAAGTGTGTTGCGCTACTCTGAAAGACGCGTTTTGGGGCCATGCGTGACTGCCAAGAACAAACCCGTAAGGGGGACCTGGGTGAAAGCCCTGGACATGGGTGGATTGGGAGGCCCAAAGCGAATAATATTTTGCTAGTGAGGTGGGGTGTTACATTTGGTATTAGAGCCGAGGATGGCTCGTCTTAAGGTAGAGGGATTGTAAGATCCCACATCGAAAGCAAGCGTCCAGAGCCAGGGCCTTATAAGTGCATGCGCACCTTGACTAGTAAGACGCGTTTAAAACCCTGAGGGGGACCTAGGTGGAAGCCCTGGTGAATGGGTGGACTGGGAGGCCTAGAGGGGACAATATCTGACAGGGTGAGTGTGTTGCGCTACTCTGAAAGACGCGTTTTGGGGCCATGCGTGACTGCCAAAAACAAACCTGTGAGGGGGACCTAGGTGGAAGCCCTGGACATGGGTGGACTGGGAAGCCCAAAGCGAACAATATCTTGCTAGTGAGGTGGGGTGTTACAACTTGGTACTAGTAAGGTCAGAGATAGCAACCTTGGATCTTTTGCGTCCAGGAGATTGGGTCCTCAGTTTATCAACTTTACCAACTTCTGTGCACATTGGATCAGCACGAGGGCCTGCACAATATGGTTGTTGCTTCTCGACAGCAGCAGTATCCTCAGATGGAATTCCAGAAACAGAGTTGGTAGCAGTTGCATGAGGTTGTTTTTTTCGTGTGGAACTGGGGCCCCTGTTGCATGTATTTGCAGAATGACCTATGACCCGACACCGCTTACAAAACCTGGGGAGAGATTTATAAATAACCTGCTGGGAGAAGGGCGTGCCATCGGGCAAAACGACCTGGATAGCATCTGGTAACTATTGTAGCAACTCAACCTCAATCAATATTCTGGCATAAGAAAGCCTGGTCATATTCTTAGTGGGAACATCACAATGTATGGGTTTCCCTATCATACTGGCAAGCTTCAAGAGGCATAAAGGAGTCCAGCATCGTAGAGGTAAGTTCGGGAGTTTTACCTTGGTTGGCAGCTTGGTCATATCAAAGGCTTGAAAATCAAAAACTCAAGCATAACTTTCAAGATGAGGGGCCAGCCAAAGACAAAGTATGGACCACCACTCATAGTTTCTAGCATTTTCAGTTCAAAATGAAAAGCAAAGATTAACCAACCAAAATCATGCATTGTAAAGTTTGTTTTATGTTACCAATATTTCCCAATGAAATGCAACAGAGGCGCATATCTTAAGAATTTCCCAGCTACATATCCAATCAAACAAAACTGCCACATGGGAGTAGCTTCTCCTAGTCTGTCTCCTTAAGTTGATAGGATGTAGAGAATGTATAATCAGGAAAATGACCAAGAGGTGGGGATGGTGAGTTTGAAATACCTGTCGAGATTTCTGTAGCGGAACACTTGTGACCACCTGACAGAGACACTTGCCTTGAGCCCTAGATGCCGAAGTATGGGCATCATTAAGGGGGGAGCACCACCAGAAGGCTAGGAAGCAGAGCGTCCCTTTCTAAAAGTTGGTTGGGAAGGGGGGACTAGAGATGGATCATGGGTCAAGTCACCAGAGCTCGGGTAGGAACCTCTCGAGTAAGACCCAGCCAAATGCACACGCGGGGCAATGTTAGGTCAGAAATTGCCAGAGGAACCTTCATTACAGGCACTAGGAGCAAGAGAAGAGTGTGAGGAACTATTCCTCTACATGGATCTGTTCCTACGGTTGGAGGAAACCCTAACTCCACTTGAGGGACTAACAAAGTCAGCCAAGATCGCCTTTTTCCTAGGTGTAGTGAAGATGAGGGAGGCGGAAGTTATGTCCTGTTGGACCGGCGAGCGGCTATGAGACAAAGCCCTAGTCGCTCTCGAAGTAGACCCATGACGGGGAACTTGGAGACTGAAATCGCCTTAGACACTCTTGAGGAGCAATGTTTTGGTCTTAGATTTTGTCATAATGAACAAAAGAAAGACTTCTTATCGAGCTGAGAAGAGAAGAAGACGCTGCACAATGAGAAGAGAATGAAAGCTCGAAGTAAAGAACACAAGCAGCTTCTCTCACTTAAAATTAGGAGCTTCTCTCTCTTTCCATCATTTGGTTTCTTGTACATATTAGTCGTAGTAGATTATGTTTCAAAATGGATAGAGGCAATTCCAAGTCGAAACAATGATAAAGTTTTTGAAAGAAAATATTTTGAGTCAATTTAGAATCTCTCGAGCCATGATAAGTGATGGTGGAACACATTTCTGCAACAAGAAATTTGAGTCTTTAATGAAGAAATATGGAATCACACACAAAGTTGCCACCCTTTATCACCCTCAAACAAGTGGACAGGTAGAACTTGCTAATAGGGAGATCAAACAAATCTTGGAAAAAACAGTGAACCCTAATAGGAAGGACTGGTCTTTAAGACTTAATGATGGACTTTGGGCTTATCGTACTGCTTTTAAAACATCATTAGGTATGTCACCTTATAGGTTGGTCTATGGAAAATCTTGTCACTTACCTGTGGAACTTGAACATAAAGCTTATTGGGCTATCAAAGCTTTCAATTCAAACCTTGATGATGCTAACCAACTGCGTAAGTTACAAATAAATGAGCTTGAGAAAATAAGAAATGATGCATATGAGAATTCAAAAATTCATAAATCAAGAATCAAAGAGTTTCATGACAAGAGAATCTTGAGAAAAACATTTGATGTTGGTCAAAAAGTTCTGCTTTATAATTCTCGACTCCATTTATTTCCTAGAAAGCTAAGATTAAGATGGAGCGGTCTATTTATTGTGAAACATGTGTATCTTTATGGGGCCCTTGATATTGAGAATCCAAAGAATGACAATGTTTTTAAGGTAAATGGACATCGTTTGAAAACTTACTTTGATAATTTTCCTAGTGAAAATGAATCCATTAGTTTGAATGATCCTGTATATAAAAGTTGATTATTTTGTTTTTCTCACATTGTTTTTGTGTTTTTTTTTTATGACTCTTGTTTTGCTAGTCTTTCTCCAACCCTGGTCAAATGGCGGATAACGGTACTCCGTGACTCTTAAGTCAGTTCTTTCAGTTTCTCATGATAACTGATATCTGTGTATATGTTTGTTCAATTCCTTGTTCCTTCTCTTTTCTTTGCATCTCTTTTCCACTTCTCATCTCAAAAATGGACACCACTTTTAAGAAATTGAAAAAGTATTTTCCCGTTTTACCTCCAAATGTTATTGCAAAAATTTATCTTGCTAGGTGTGCAAGATTGAGGTTGTTAATAAACCATGGAATTCCTGAAGATATTCGTTGGCTAATTGAAGCAAAGGTCCGATTATCAAGTGAGTCCTCCAATTCTTTCATTTCATACATGCCTGGAACAGGTAAAAGCACTTTTGCGAAGAAACGTCGTGCAAAACGACTGAAAGTTTGTCACCGATGTGCCAGATGGACTTGTAATGCATAATGTTGTTCTTTAGGAATGATATCTGTAAACCGTGAAGATAAAATACAATTCATTAAAGATGGCTTGAGTAAGGGGTCTTTAGATAATCTTCTATTAACTCTTGAGACGCACCCTAGTGGAGATGTGCATCATGCAATTCATGATTTATGACCCCATTTTCATAAAGAACATGATCGACTTAGTCTTGGGAATCTGACTAAAAAAGACCATGTTTACCAGTTTTTAAGAAAATTGGATGGGAAGCTTATCCCCGACCCATAGAGGGTGTTTAAGCCGTTCTTGGACGTAAAACCAAGGGAAGACGTGAGCCACAATCACAACTACTTGTACATACACATGTTTAAAAAATAAAAAATAAATGAATAGAGAGAGAGAGAGAGACTCCAGCTGACCTACATATAGGTGGTATGATTGCATTTTTAATTTTTCATCTATAAAATCTTCTCTTCCTTCCCTTCATTTGTACTCAACCCATACATTTAACAGACATAGAAGTGTGTTGAAATGGCATGTTCCTCAAATAATCATATAAGAAATATTTGTGTTTTCGGTGGATCCAGTCCTTGGAAAGAAAATGAGTTTTTCGAATCAGCAAATCATCTTGGTCAGGTGCTCGTTGAGAGAAAGATTCATTTAGTGTATGGAGGAGGCAACCTTGGGTTAATGGGGGGTGTGTCAATGGCTGCATTTTTAGGAGGCAGTCAAGTTTTGAGGGTCATCTCCAAAGCTTTAGCAAAAGGAGACATCATTGGAAAAACAATTGGAGAAGAATTATAGGTCTCCACAATGTCTGATCGAATGAATGCAATGTTTAACCATGCTGACGCCTTTATTGCCTTACCAGGTGATCTGGGCACATTGGAAGAGATCTTTCATATTTCCTCTTGGACCCAACTGCACATTCACCATAAACGTATAGGTTTGTTAAATGTTAATGGTTTTTATGATAATTTGTTGTCTTTTCTTGATCAAGCTGTGGAACAGAAATTTCTAACATCTTCGGCATGACAAATTATAATCTCTGCTGCTACTGCTGAACAATTGATTGACCAACTATAATCTTTCATCCCTGTACTTGATCCCTCCATGGGTCGCATAAATTGGTCAACTATGGAAAGCCGTAAAAAGCTTAGATTGAATTTGAGCCTTCGTTTGTGAAACCTTGTGTCTTTGGGTTTTATTAATAGCATAATATTTGTGTTTTGTTGTTTCTTATATTTGTTTAAGTGTGTTTCAAGTTTGTCAGTAGTTGCTGTTTCAGGTGATGTTTTCTATACTCTATCTTTCTACCTTAGAACATTGAAGACAATGTTTTGTTTTGGTTGGGGGGAGAGGGTAGTAGTTGATATTAAAAAAAATTAACACACTGTGTTTTCTATTATTAAAACTATTTGCAAAACTGTTGTTACTAGGATGGCAGAGTAAAGAAGGAACTTTAGTGACTCTTGAGACGCATCTTAGTAAACATTTTTAATAAGGTCTATCAGAATACTTCTTGAAATATTCAGGTTTACAAACTCTCGCATTGTTATCACTTGATTCTGCTTATATACTCATTTAACAAGTATTCTTAAACTTTCATTTTCACACACACACACACACTTTAACATATGATTATGGGTTGCATATTGGATTGTTACATTATTTATGTTCTTTTGTTAAAGGTAACAACTAAGGGAAAGGGATAGTATATAATTTGCAAAAAAAAAAAATTGATAATATTGGTGATAATAAAAACGTAGATAAGTTTGGTTTCGTAGTCTCCCTAACCTAAGCAATTAAGCCCGAAGGGGTGTTTTAACACCTAATACCCTAAAGTCAACTGACTTGGGAGCTATTGGCTCAGTGCTTGTTACATGGGTTAAGGAGAAAAGCTTAAGGGAATCAAACATTGCACTATCTACGTATCAATATCTGTAACCCGATTTACTAAACTCGTAGGGGTGTCTCAACACTTAATGCTCTAAGACTAACTGGTCTGGGAGTCATTAGTCGAAAGCTCATTACATGGGTTAAAAATGCATTGTGTTTTAAGTTATATGTATATATATTTAAAAAAAAGGAAGAAAAAAATAAGATAATAATCTCAACCCAATGAAATTAACCTTAAACATTAGAACAAAATTTTGTTTTCTTCCAAGTAAAACCCCATAACTATGTGTTGATATATTGAGCACAAAAGGAAGGTTTATTAATATGTTGTTTAAGAAGTATGAAGCAGATATATAAATTTAATGAGAGTTTGTTTATTTGGATAGATTAATGGAAGTTGAATGATGAATGTCTTGCTTTGTGGAACTTGCAAATTGTTTTTCTATTTTAATGCTTTGATTACTAGGGACTAGAATAAGCTGGTTGGGGGTGTGATTAGTACTTAAAAGTGCATTTTTGTCAAGGTTTTATATCATCATTTTGCACTTGAAGTATCAATAACTCCTTAACTAGAGCATGTTTTATAATAACATGTCTAATAATATAAGATACCTTTAATTATGGTAAATGTTCATTTTAAATGCAGGCATATCACGTAAATCAAAGGATTGACACATACCTCTGGAATCTTCTGGTAAAATTTCAACTCGATCCAACGATTTAATTTGGAGATATGTTCAATAGCATAGAACTAGACAGTAGGAAATTTTACATCAAAATCCAAATCTGACCTTGTTTGGATTATATCATAACGTGGGTCTGGCAAACATGCCAGACCCAAGACACTTAGACTTGTGTTGCAATGTCGCGGTCACACAAATTAATTATCCTAGCTTAAACAAACAAAGAAATATAGAGCAAGTAAGTGGTTGATCCCATAAGAAAGATTTAGTTTAGGTCTTTAAGGTAGATGATTCAGAGTTGGGGGTTTTGAGGTTATGTAGGCTATATACTATGGTAAATAGAATAAAACAATCAAGCTATATTAAATAAATCTAAAGTTTATTAAGAAAAAAAACCTTGGTCTCAAATCAACATCCACCTACGGAAATCAAAACTGATCACGAAAACGATACATCAATTTATATTTTGAATATCTATCTTTCCTTAATATTAGTCAATTAACTGATTTGCAGTGTAATGAACCCTAACCATTAAACAACCATAGTGTCCACACTAGTAATTTAATTCAATGACAGCCTTAAGAACTAAATAGGCTGATAAATCTAGACAACATAAATGTCTGCAGTCTATGTTCAATTTAATTGAACGTTTTCCCTAAAATTAACAACATAGATTTTCCATGATTATTAAACCTAGTAACTTCACAAGTTTAATTTATCACAACTCCAATTTTGATAGCAAACTTAGTAGTAGATTGATTTAGAATAACAATTTAGAGTCCGCTCTAACAATCAAACTAAACAATCATAGGAAATAAGCGTAGGAAGACATTCATATTCATCATATAAACTGAAAAGAAAAGATAGAATAGATCTCACTGTTTTTGAAATTTGAAGGTTTATGTATCCTTTCAACCAAGAAAAATAATTGAGTCTTGCATGTCTATTAAAAAACTAATGAATAGAACAGATGAGAGCACAATTTCGGGTATATGAGAAAAGGGTTAAATTTCTCTTCTTCTTTCTAACCCCCCATTTTCTTTCTCTCTTTCTTTTTATTTGGTGGAAACCCTAATCCCCATATCCCTCCAATCCATTTTTATTCTTCAAAAAAAATAGTCCTTTACAAAGTAAACAATCTACATGTAAGTAAGTTGGACTTATTTCTTCACAAAACCTGTTTGTTGGCAGAATTTATAAGTTATCTTAGAAAAGTCATCTCTCTCTTATATGAGCTCTTTTTTTATTGAAAGTTGGTAGGATGATAGGTCTTTGAGTCAGGAATTCAAAACAAATTGAGTTTGCATCAAATGGACTTCTCTAACTCAAGATATTCAAGTCAGAATGGTCAAAGGTCAAAACTAGTAAAATACGAGACTTGTCTTTGAATTCTATGATTTCCATCCTCTTTCTTGTTTTATTTTTCTTGTCATTTATGTGTATAAAGGTGTGTATGTTAGCTTTCTAATGCCACTAGAATCACTTCATTTCGACCTCTACAACTCAAGTTCTGCATAAAACATTGATCAGAGGTTAAATTTATTAATATTTGATGCGGTGATTAGTACTTAAAAGTATATTTTTATCAAGGTTTATATCATTATTTTGCACTTGAAGTATCAATAACTCCTTAACTAAAGTATGTTTTATAATAGCATGTCTAATAATATAAGATACCTTTAATTTATGGTAAATGTTCATTTTAAATACAAGCCTATCACATAAATCAAATGATTGATTGATGAGTTTAACTACTGAAATTGAGAAGACAAAGAGAGGGCTAAACTTAGAAAAGAGATGTTGGTTCAGTCCAAACTAGAACATCATTCGGTTATTGGATCATAAATGGAGTTGTATTTAGGTCTGGTTTATATGTATGAAAAGCTAAGACATAGGCCTAAAACTTGCATGAAGAGTCCAAGATTTAAAAGTGTCATTTACGAGTTCAAATGGTAGCAACAACGGAGAAGTCAGAATCTGTTTTGCAGCCCAGATACTATTCAATGTTCAACCCATATCTCGAGTTCTAGAAGTCCAAATGTGCCGATTATTGATTTGTTAGAAAGCTGAGACAATTTCCCAGAACTTTCATGAAGCCTATCTATTCAAATTCTGATGTTAGCAATGACGTTTTCTACAGACAAGAAGATAAGGATTGTTACCAAGTCAAGAGGTGGTCACCCACTCAACAATTAGTCATCAAATCAATAGTTCCAAATTTTGGCCTATAAAAGGAGCCATTTGCCATATATTTAGGCATCTTGGTTTTCAGATCAAGATCATGTTCTTGCTCTCTCTCTCTTTATATTTTTGTAATGCTTAAGTTTTTCTTTCATTAATCTCTTGTTTATGCCTTTTATTTCTTTCATTATACTTATATAATCATGTTCTCCTCTTATTTATCTATGTTTCTCTTATTCATAATGTTCAGCTAAATTTATTATGTCAAGGTGAGAAGGTTACACTAATGGTGTAAGAATAAGTATAGTATAAACTCAACATAGACTTTAATGTTTAATACTAACATGTTTTATATTTATTATCTTATTCACTCTTAATACCTTGCTTGTTAAATGGTTAATCTAGATTTGTGTTGAACAGCCATTGGTACAACAAATACTTGGCACTTTCATAGCCCAACTGTTTGGTATAACCAACACCTGTGCTATGAAAGGAACTTGATTTGTTGTTAACATAAGTTATCACCATGAATACCTGATAATATTTACAAGTATTGGCATTACTCGAATAAGATAATTAATGTAATCATGTTAACAATTTATAATCCAAGTGGAACCTCATTTGTGTGTGGTTTCCAGTCAAGTAATAAAAGGAGTTTATACTATACTTATTCGAAATACCATTAGTGGATCCTCTAACCTTGACAATTATTTTATCTTTGTTTAAATCCTTACATCATTATCACGTCTCAAAGCTCTCTTCAAATCTTTTCTTTTATTTATAATTCTATATAGTTCACCTCCCTATGGTTCGATCCCGGTCTTGCTGGGTTATTTATTACTTCGACACTCCTGCACTTGGAATAAGACATCAACTTTTTAATTGTGTCACGCGGGTTGGAACATGGTCTAAATTTTATCTCTAATTTACTCCTTTTTGAATCTCACATCCAAAAGTGCCTTCAAAATATTAAAAAAAAAAAGGATTATCAAGGCATTTTATATATAAAACATGAACAAAATACTAGTTAAATATGGGTAAAACTATCGAATAATTTGGTTGCATCAACTTGGTAGACAACCAAGTCCAAGGTAATGTGGGTCTGGCATCTGCTTGGACATGGCACTCCGCCAAGTCCAAGGTCATATAGGTCTAGCAAACATGGCAGACCTAAGACACTTGGGCTTGGTAGTTAGTCAAGTTCAAGGTAACAACCATCCTCTATTGGCATGTCTAGGAGAATAACCAACTTCCCTAGGGTCTAACCTCAGGGAAGAACTCAGCCTCTATAGGCTAGCTACATTTAACGTCTTAAACTCTAATCTCTCTACACCTTTTTAGGTATATAAAAGTCCTCTAAGGATCCACCATATTCCCATCAAACATTAATATAGATTTAAGGGATATTTATCCCTCATTAAATGTTGTAAGGATAAGTACACTGCAGATCCTCCTTTTCATAAAAAAAACAAGACTCATGAGCTATATAACACTATAAGACCTTCAGAACAAAGGTTCACAATCTTCATTCTCTACTGCATATATATTTTCAAAGCATCTCTCTCTAGAATATTCTTGTATTTTCTCTCTCTAAAAAGATATTTATTTAAGTATCAGAGAGTCCCCACCTCCACCACAGGGGACCTTTTGCAGGTACTGGCCATGAGCAACTTTGGTCTATCAAGGATCAAATATAAGCTATCAACTACCTTGACTAAGGAGAATTGAAGAGATTTGTAGGACCAATTGATTAACCGATTGTCCAACCTGAGAGCCATATTCCCAAATTAGTTGGATTTTTAGGATTCCATCACTTTCTCATGAATCTGTCTTTTGTGACTGATAGTAAAAATGCAACGATAATTCAACCATAGGTAATTATTTTTCATCAGAAAATACTCTAATAAGCAATTCATGATATAAATTAATCTAGCTCATACTGAGAATGGAAGAAGTTAAGGATAGAGCAAGATCGAGTCTGATGCTATCCCATCATAGGAAAAAATAAAGAAGCAATTTATGATTATTTTATAGTTCAAGAAAACAGGGGTGTTGCTCGCTACTAGTCTACTTCATTTTTTCTTGTTCAATGTAGGCTAGATGGTTTGTGCAGAGATGCTGCAGTTTTTGTTCCAAGTTTGTTTGAACCCATCATCACATGCCTTACATATACTGCAACCTATTCTTCTCCACCATCATCCTGAAGAATTTGAGGCACTTATTTTTGCTAACTGCATTTTGAGGGTTTGAAATCATGAAGAATCATTTTACATGGAAAAACAAATGCAAATATCAGATGTCACACAAAAAATTTCCACAGCTTTAGTTCCAGCAATGAACCATAGTTTTCCTTTCATTTCCTGTAATGTATTACAACAAACAAGAGAAGGGTTATCTCCTATGAAGCTTAACTCTCATTTTCAGTCATCTGTAATGTAAGTATATGGTTTGACGGTTATTTTATTCAAACATGTAATCTTATCACATCTCTCAAATTCCTTGAAAGGGGGGGACCATAGTTTGAAACATGGTTAAATTTAGAGTGCGGCTATTGACTAAAGTACTATGAGTATATAAGGAGGATGGTTTAGTCATGCAATGAAATACAATCACAATCGGTGTAAATTAATGGACATTGTATAGATAGACAACTAATACCGCTTCTTATAACATAACTTAACTAGTACATAAACTCTCATAGTATTTGAATTTCCATCCATTCAAAAATTAATAAAAAAAATATTCATGATTCTCTATTTTAGAGAAAATGAATGTGATAATATTTTTTTAGTTAATTAGTTAAAATATGTTTTCAGCTATTTTAGTTAAATTAGAGGGAGCATGAATATAGATGCTATTTGCATGACTAAACTTTGATTTTAAAGATGTTTTTATTTACAACATATAATGATACTGACACAATGTTGATAAGATTTTATAAATATTAAAAAAAAGTTAACATGTTATTTTTATAGACATGCTTTTACCATTTTATTATTTAATATTATTCTTGAATTAAGAAAATGAAACATGTTGTGATGGGAAAAAAGAATATTTTTTTATCATATTATACATTACACATTATATTATATTATATAATATTATATTATAAAAAACTAAAACAATATATACTTTAGTATTCATTGGCCATTTTATTCTTTATGTAAACTTATTCTTGAAATATGAAAGGAAGTGTTGGTAGATGGTTGTGATGGGCAAACGAACATTTTTTTATCATATATATATATATATATATATATATATATAAAAACTAAAACGTTGGATACTTTCGTTATTCATTCATTCATTGTCACAAGTTATTATTCATTCACTTCTTTTTATTAACATGTTTTTCTTCTATTGCATCCTTCTTTCCCCCAATAAATTACTAATTTCTTGAAAATGGTTAAAGAATAGAGAAATTCAAGAAGAATGGCCAAAATGCAGAAGGCAAAAAAATCAAGTGGGCAATTACAAATTGGCTTAAAAAAGTTCGCTTCGATCTCCCTATTTTTCTGTGTCTATTTTCGATTCTTATAGTTTTCAAAATTTTTTACCCAAAAATTAATTTTTCAATCATTAATTTGAAGAGAAGAGAGAGACGGGCTAAAAAATGATGGAGAGAGAAAATCGTAGGTTAGCTACATTTTAGCCATGAAAAATATCGTTTTTTTTTCAACAAGTTCTATATGATGAGAGGAGTTTTAGTAAAATGTTTTTTGCTTTCATTTTGTCAAAAAAAAAATCAAGGTTGAAACAAGATTTTATTTTTGAATTGATTTTATGGTTTTAGACAAATTTAGGGGTATTTTGAGTTGATTTATGACATTGTAAATATGTTTATTAAATGTTTTTAGACTGA
>Ga0325402_1000521_pt1 | contig 27261 bp, 14 predicted proteins | sample PopdelMetagenome_22_FD_207212 | JGI IMG/M metagenome (GOLD analysis project Ga0325402, IMG submission 207212) | Populus deltoides microbial communities from Bellville, Georgia, United States - Xylem-PdKOR-R3 | ecosystem: Host-associated > Plants > Phyllosphere > Stem > Wood/Secondary xylem... | reverse complement strand
TTATTTATTAAGTTTTTTCCATTTTACACTGCAAATAGAAGGAGCCTTTGAAAGCAAAATGAGATAAAAAGCGAATGAGATATAAGCACAGGTTCTTGGAAGAGATTGCTTTACTTGACATGCTGCTTGTTTGGAACTGCTGCTTTCAACAACGAGAATATAAATATTTTTTATTCCATTTTTATTACCACAATCTTCACAGGTCTCTTTATGCGATGTTCAAGGGCACTGTTTTTTTTTTCGTGAACTTTCTTATTGCGTTTTGAATGAATATAAATTGTACGGTGTTCATGAAAAGAAACCTGATAGACTTAAGCGACCTCCCCAGGCTGCTTCACTTAAATGGATGGTTTGTGTTCCAACTTTTATTTGAAGGGGTTTTAAACATGGCATGATTCATGAGGAGGGAGAATGGTGGTTAGATTTATAGCTTCAAATGCTGAAATTGGAATGTTACAGAGATTAATTGGAAAACAAATGCTTGTGGGTCATATTCTGCTTCAATCCATTCTACATTGTTTAGTGATAGAATAGTTACGCAAGTATGATACTAATGATATTTCAAAAAATCCAACTTGCCTGGAAATAAAGCTTCCAAATTGAAAAATTAGTTGATCGATTGGTTCTGGCAATCTCCTCCATTCTCCTTAACCAAGATAATTAATAGCTTATATTTGGTCTTTTGATAAGTCAAAGCTGCTCGTGGCTAATACCTATAAAAGATTCTATTTAGTGGAGGTGAGGACTCTCTGATGCTTAAATAAGTATCTTTTTAGAGAGAAAAAATACAAGAATATTTTAGAAAGAGATGCTCTGAAAATATAAATGTAGTAGAGAATTGAAGATTATGAACCTTTTGTCATGAAGCTCTCATAGTGTATTTATAGTCCATAAAAGGAGGGTTTGCAGGGTAATTACCCTGATATCATTGAATGAAGGATAAATATCTCTTACCTGATAAGAATATGATGGGTCCATTAAAAACTTTTATACATCTAAAAAGGTGTAGGGAGATTTAGAGAATAAGATGTCAAATGTAGTTAAGCCTATAAAGGCTGAGTTCTTCCCCGAGGTTAGAGTCAAGGAAGGTTGGTCACTCTCCTAGACATGCACGGGAGGATTGGTAATTATATTAGACTTAGCTGACCATCAAATCCAAACGCCTTAGGTTTGGCACACTGCCAAGTCCAAGTGTGTTAGGTTTGGCATTCGTGCCAGATCCACGCCACCTTGAACTTAGCGCACTTCCAAGTCTAAGTGTATTGGGTTTGACATGCATGTCAGACTCACGCCACTTTGGACCTGGCTGGTTGCCAAGTCCAAGTATATTGGGTCTAGCATGTGTGTTAGACCACACCACCTTGGACTTAGCGCACTGTCAAGTCTATGAACATTAGGGCCGACAAGCATGCCAGACCCATACCACATTGGACTTAGCTAACTGCCAAGTCCAAGCGTATTGGGTCTAGCATGCGTGCCAGACCCAAGCCATCTTGGACATGACAACTTGGCTAAAAAACATATCATCATCCTTTTGAGATAAAAGGTGGGAGGCATTTATGTACCTGGTGGATATTGGATAATAATACCATATATTTCTGCACTCTATGGTTGTTAGCCCTCCTTAATGTTCTCTTTCCTCTGGGGACAATTCTTGATTGTTTTCTTGTACAACACCGTGTTGGAGTTATTGCCCTTAGGGAGATCATTTTTATCCCTTAGCAAGTGGTGCATATAGCACTGGGGAGATCACATCCATCCCTTGAAGATTGATGCATATAGCACTGGGAAGACTTTGTTTATTCCTTAGAGATTGATGTATATAGCACTAGGAGGATCACATTCATCCCTTGAAGATTGGTGCATATAGCACTTGAAAGACTATGTCCATCTCTTAGAGATTAGTACATATAGCACTTGGAAGATTACATTCATCCCTTGGGGATTGATAGGGTTATCGTCCTAAAGGACCACCTGGAGAAAATAAAAGGTCATTTTGAATAAGTCATTCATATTTAAGAACATCCTGAATGATCGGTGTCCATCCCATAGTAACTAAAGGATGTGCGTTTGGAGTGTTTGCTCTGTGCATGGATATGATAATGGTGTGACTGATCCCTTGAGGAACCTTCATAGACATCATTCAGTCTTGTCTCCTATAAGTAATGTAATTTTCTGCGAGCTCTTGGTGTAACCGATGACCCTAATGTTAAGCCAATGTAGGTTGTTGATGGTGTTAAGACTTGTTACAGTGGCAAGGTCTGATTTTGCCTTTAGGTTGTCAATACAGCCTGGGTGAAGAGTTGCACCTGACTAGTAAGTTGTTGAAGCTCATGTTGGGCAGGAGAGCCAGGAGCAACAAATTGATTTATCCTCTTTCTAGCATTGAGGGGCATTGGTTATAAGCCATAAAATGCCTTGGAAATGCTAAAAACACGTTTTAGGTAGAAACTAATTGTTTTTTAATCAATTTCCCACATATGGAACCATTGATGATGTCTCAAAAAAATTCAATTAGCATGAGAATAGAGCTCCTAGGTTGATCAATTGATCCTGGCAATCTTTTCCATTCTCCTTAGCCAAGGTAATCGATAGCTTATATTTGATCCTTTGATAAGCCAAAGTTGCTCGTGGCTAGGACCTGTAAAAGATCCCTTTTGGTGGAGGTGAGAACTCTCTAATGCTTAAATAAGTATCTTTTTAGAGAGAAAAAAATACAAGAATATTCTAGAGATAAATGCTCTGAAATTATAAATGCAATAGAGAATTGGAGACTGTAAACCTTTTGTCATAAAGCTTTGGACTCGGCATACGTGCCAAACCCATGTCACCTGCGCATTGATTGTCAAGTTCAAGCGTATTGGTCTAACATGCATGTTAGACTAGGGATGATCGTTTTCGGTTCGGTTTGATTTTTATTTAAAAAAGTAACCAAAATAATTTTAAAATTGAAAAATTCTAACCGGAACCGGTTCAAACCAACCAGTTTCGGTTCGGTTCGGTTAATTTTACATAAAACCGGAAAACCTGAATTTTTTATTTGGGCTTTTTTTAGGCCTTTTTAAGCTTGTTTTGGGCTTTCTGATGGGTTTGTAATTAATGTTAATATTATCTTATTTTATTACAAGATTCTATAATATATTTAATTTTTTTTATCACTAAATATTAATTTATATTAAATTATTAGTGTCAATATTGTGTTTAAAATTAAATAAAAGTCTTTTTAATATTTGTGTTTAGGACCCTCCTGCATCAGAGTTTAAATAACAAACACATCAAGTTAAAATTTAAATTACAAAGCACTGTCTTTAAAAGGGCTTAAACAACAAATAACCTTCTCATAAAAAATAAAACACTTCATGCAAAAAATATAAATCTTCATTGTGCACATCATCCCAATCGAAAAGCACATCAAGATGACAAGAACATTGCACTTTGATTCCTTAATACCATTGACATCAAAACCTGGAATTCAAAATCTAAAATTATAACATGATAAAATAAATTAGAATATGTAAAAATAAAAAGTAGTATTTTACCATCAAACTAATTTTTAAACTAGTTATCATCCATTGCTGGATATAACTTTCCATCAAATTCTACAAAATAAAAACTTAGACATATTAGATAATTGCAAATGCTTTAATTAATAAATTATAAAAACAAAATAAAAGATGTAAGCTACCTTACTTAAGGTAACATTAACAACAAAAAGTTACAACACTGCACTTTGAAATTGCGGGAAGAAAAAATCTTACTCTCAAATCAAATAAAACACTTCACATTGGATGTGAAATGATTCCCACTTCTTTCCATCACAGGAACATCATTTCCTCCTTCCACTGTATCAATTACTTTCCAATCCATTCTACCAAAAATAGGTTAAGTGCAAAGAAACAATTAACAAAACATTTGCAAGCAAACTAATGGAGCACCGATACAATGAGCCATCAACAACAAAAAGCTGACTTACATCCACACAAACAAGCCCTCATGGTTCCGAGTTTGCAGGATTAAACAGATATAAACACAACACCTTTCATCTTCAAACATGTCCAACTCACATTAAATTATTGTTTCATAACAGCCTAAAAACAACAACACGCACCTGACCCTTAAAAATCCCACCTTTTTCAACAAATAAAGGACAATTATCTGAAAAAACACCACCCAAGATCCAAAAATCTAAACTTTATCAACACCCAGTACACAACCATCTAAAACAAACAAAACCCAGCACTCAAAAAACCATATAAAAACGTAAAAGAGAGTTACTTACTGGATAAGATCTTGTAACTGTTGAGCTCTAGTGTTCACAAATCTCAAATACACATATCACACTACAGAGCATATGTTTTTTTTATTAAAAAAAACAGAGATTGACAGAAAAAAAAATCATACTTGGTGTGACAAGATTCAAGGTCGGGTCAGGTGTGAGAGAGGGAGGTGACTGGTATGCTAGATCTAGAGGTTAGGTCGGGTCGGGTCGGGTGTCATGCCCGTGTGGGAGACTAGGAGAGGGATATGGCTGGTTTGTCCAGATTTGTAGAGTCGGGGACTCAGGAGAATGGAGATGAGGATTGATTATTTTTTATCTGGTTTGTGAGGGTTGAGAGGGGGCGGCTGGACGACTAAGAGTGTTAGAGATTCTGAGATTGAGAGTTTAAGACTTGAGAAAGATGAAAGATCTGTGAACATTGAATCAATGAATTATGATTCTGTGAATTTGTGAGGGTTGAGAGGGGACGGCTGGACGCAGAGGATGAGTATTGCTTGTTAGGGTTAAGAAATTTTGTATTTATAGTACCCCTTAACTGAACCAGTTCAGTTCGGTTGGGGTTTGGTCGGTTTCAGGTTTCTTAAACCAAAACCGAACCGAACCAAATTTTTTTTTAAAAAAATAATCAATTTGTTTTTTCAGTTCGATTTTTTCAATTATTTTTTCTTGGTTTTCTCGGTTTAATCGGTTTCTCAGTTTTTTTGCTCACCCTTATACTAGATCCACACCACCTTAAACTTGGTGAGCTACCAAGTCCAAGATACTTGAACTTGACTAACTCTCAAGTCCAAGCATATTAAGTATGGCATACGAGTTAGACCCATGTCACCTTGAACTTGATACGTTGTCCAAGTATATGTTTACAAAAACTAAATAAGAACTTAATAAAATTTACTCATCAGCTAGTAAATGCAAGCAATACTCTTGTGGTTTACTTTCCAACAATGCTATCACTACAACTTTACAAAACAGTGTGTTCATTTCTGAAATCATAGCTTCCTATAAACAGCAATAATTGGAAATAAACAAACAAATAGTGGAACATCAGTTAGCAAAACTGTGACAGAATAAGAAGCTCGTGGTGAAGAGGCAAGATTTCAAGTCTTTTGCAATAGCCATGATGATCAATGGAAAAAAAGGAAAAAAGTATCAAGTTACTGATCGTTTAGCGACCGGAGGACCTGTTCCTTTGTTCTCTCCTCGTTTCCCTGCTACTTTTCTCTCTGTCATTTCAGCATTCTATTATTTACAGTAGCTGAAATTTGAAGGATTAGCCCATATCCAGTTCAGCAGCGCAAATAACTACTTCCATGTCGGTAATCACAGGTGAGCACATTAAAGGTGCCAAAGACAACTTCTAGTCCAATCGAAGGCTAAACATCATGAACTAGACTCCTCCTTGAATTCATCAATACTTGCATCTTTCAATGACAAACCATCTAGGATATCGCTTTCAGAGTCAACCTGAAGCTCTTTGAACATAGCCATAACTTGAATCATGGTTGGCCGTCTGAAAGGCCTGTCATCAAGGCACTCAAAAGCAATTCTCAAATACTGGTATAATTTGGCCTCTCCAGATGTTTGTGTCATCAACTCAGGGTCTAATATCTCATTGCATCTCTTCTCTCTATATAGCTGCTTTGCCCATCCTACAAGGTTGTTATCATCACCAAACTCAGCGGAATCTATTGGCTTCTTGCCTGAGAGGAGCTCCAGAAGTATGACACCATAGCTGTAGACATCCCCTTTTGATGTGCATCTAAAGCTCTGATAATACTCAGGGGGCACATAACCTGGAGTTCCTGCAAGTGTACTCACACTAAGATGTGTTTCAAGGGCGTTCACCAATCTTGCCATTCCAAAATCAGATACCCGCGCTTCAAAGTTTTCATCTAAAAGAACATTACTAGACTTCATGTCACGGTGGATAATGTGAGGTATGCAGCTGTGATGAAGGAAAGCAAGGCCTCTTGCTGACCCTATTGCAATCTTCTTTCTTGCTGCCCAATCAAGCCTTGAGCATCCTCCTTTCGACCTGTCATGAAGAACAGACTCTAAACTCCCCCATTTCATGTATTCATACACAAGAAGCCTCTCCTCTCCAATTTTGCAATAACCCAGCAAAGGAACCAGGTTTCGGTGCTTGATCTTTCCGATAGTTTCCATTTCTGCCATAAACTCCCTGTCACCCTGTCCTGTGACATGAATCAGCTTCTTTATAGCAACAACACATCCATCTCCTAGTTGTGCCTTGTATACCTCTCCAAACCCACCAGACCCTATTAAGCTATCAGCACTGAAACCATTTGTAGCTTCAAGTAGATGGGCAAAAGTCAGCTTCCGTAGAGGTTTCTCGAATGTGGCAATGTTGATGCTCAAAGGCTCGGGGACACCTGAAAGTTTCCAGCTGCTGCTACCTGAAGTTGGGAGACTTTCGATGTACTTCTCCCTCTGTTCTTCCTTCTGCTGGTACTTCTTCACTCGATAGAGAGCCAATGAAAGACCAAAGACGCACAAGATGAAAAATGTGATGCCAATGACCATACCTACTTCCACAGATTGCTTCTTTCTCCGAGTGTTAAGACTTTGGGGGTGGTCTCCAGAGCTGCATGGGGGCAATGGCACACCGCAAAGACCAGAATTGTTTTCATACCTGGATTGAGGAAAAGTTGTCAACTGCCCCCCAGAAGGGATAGGACCAGTGAGGTTGTTGTTCGACACATCAAGATCACTAAGAAACGAGAGAGTCCCTAAAGACCCTGGCAGAAATCCTTGAAGATCATTGTGTGAGAGATCCAGAACTCCAATTGCTTTCAAACCTCCAAAACTGTCTGGAATATTTCCGGTTAGCTTATTATGCCCCAAGTTCAAGACCTGCAAATAACTCATTGAACCAAAATTTCGAGGGATATCTCCTGACAGTGAGTTGTAGGCAAGATCAAGGAATATCATGCTGCCATTGGTGGTGAATGTATAAACTGTCATGCCAGAGTAAATTCTTGTTGTTGAGCAAGAGTGAGCCATAGGAAGATTTTCCAGCCTTTCTGCCCGGATACCCTGAAACTCAACCAATCCCCCAGCTCCTCGGCATGATGTCCCGCCCTCATTTCTTACAAATGCAAACTGCTTCCCAGAAACAATTCCAGGAACAACTAGACCAGCTTGGTCTGCAAGCTCAGGTGGAAGAGGACCAGTTAGGTTGTTGCTGTTCAAATCAAGCCAAATGAGGCTCCGACACTTGCCAAGCTCTGGTGGTATTTGCCCGGTAAGTGAATTATTACCCATTTGGAGAACAGCCAGGTCAACTAGATTTCCAATGCCAGCAGGAATTTCTCCGGTAAGCCGGTTGCTGGAAAGGGAAACCCAAATCATATTGGTGCAATTGCCTATGGACTGCGGAATGCTTCCTGTGATGAGATTGTTGTTGAGAATCAGAGTCTCGAGGTTTCCTCCGTTAACACAGATGCCTTCCGGGATCTCACCAGTGAGGTTGTTTGCCCACATAACCAAGTCCAAGAGATTTGGCAAGGTCCAAACCTCCATGGGAATTGGTCCTATTAGATTGTTGAAACTGAGATCAATGCTCCTCAGGTTCTTGCAGCTTCCAAGCTCTGGTGGAACATTTCCTGATAGATAATTGTCAGCTAGGAGTAACTTTTGCAGCGCGGTGGGGTTTGACGAGGAGCACAATTTAGAAGGAACATCCCCAGTAAAGGCATTAGAACTGAGGTCCAGCACTTCAAGTTTGGTACACTTTGTAAGAGACAGAGGCACAGTACCAGTGATGTTGTTGAATGGAACATACAGATATTTCAGACTTTGAAGTTTGCTCACAACAGTACTAAGGAAATCCCCTGAGAGCAGATTGTTGCCAAGATTAAGACTCCGCATAGAAGAACACGATGCAAAAGTTTGCGGCAAGCCACCGGTGAGTTTGTTTGCTGATAGATCCAATTCCTGTAGAGTTCGACACGCCTGTCCCAACTCGGGAGGAATATCACCATAAAACAGATTGTGAGCCAGAGACAGCTGCCTTAAATTTGTTAAACTCCCCAACAAGGAACCAGGAATCTTGAATTTTAGCTCGTTACGGGAGAGGTTAAGCGTCTGTAGAAGCACACAGTTCCTCAAACTAAATGGAAATCCATTGCCAGAGAGCCTATTTTGTGACAAACTGAGCCAAGTAAGATTGCTACAATGCCCAAAATCAAGGCTGGAGAAGCTGCCAGAGAAGTTGTTGTGTGAGAGATCCAAATACTTGAGAGATGGTGGAGAGTCTGCAACAAAAGTAGGAGGTATCTCCCCAGAGAATGGATTGTATGATAGGTCTAAAATGGATAGACTCTTGCAAGACGAGGGAGTTGCTCCAAGTTTTCCAGTAAGCTTGTTATCAGAGAAGTTGAGAAGATTCAAGTTCTGGCAGGTAGAAAGGGAATAGGTCAACCAGGTAGAATCAGAAATAGTATTGCGAGAGAGGTCAAGTTGTAGCAAGGAAGGACCAAATCGAAGGGTACCACCAGAAATGGAATTGTGAGAGAGATTAACATAAGAGAGATGAATACAAGACTCTAAAAAGGAGTTTCTTGGAAGAGGGTCGGAGAGATTGTTTGAAGACAAGTCAATAGTCTCAAGAACACAGGATGGGGAAGCAGAAAGATCAGTAGCAGAGAATGAATTTCCTTGCAAATAAAGATGTTTGAGAGATTGCAAGGCCCCAGTGAGGTCATGGAGGTTTAGGGTTCCAATGAGACCAGCTTTGGTGAGGTTGAGAGTGGTGACATGACCAAGAGAGCAAGAGATGCCTGACCATGAACATGGAGTAGCAGAATTGGGAGACCAGCTGGCTAATAAGTTCTTTGGATCAGATTGAACAGAGGATTTCTTGAAGGCTAATAACCCCACAACTTCATTATTGCTACTTTGCTGTGAAGACAACTCTCTGGCTTGTGATGATGATGGCATAAATAACAGCAGCAACAGCAATACATAACCAAATATTCTAATCATGGCTTTGGGTGGTTGCCTTTGTGATGATATCCTCCAGTGTTTCTTCATTTTATTTTTATTTTTTGCCTTTTGGGGTTAATCTGAGAGTTCAGATTTGGTTCAACATGCAAGATTCTCACTTAGCCCTCTAAAGCTCTCTCTGCATTATAATTGCAGTTGAATCAATCTTGAGAAAATGAAAGCTTAATCACTCCCTTCTTCTGTCTGTTAGTTTCTCTGAATCTTCCTTGCAATCAAAGAAACATCTTTTCTCAGCGCATTCAGAGATCTGCTGTTAATTAAATCTCCTTCTGGGGTTTCATATTTCACTAAATTTCCAAACTTTGGCTTGTTGCTTGAAAATCTGAAAATAAAAGAAAATAAAGTAGTAATTAAGAATAAATTAAGAAAAGAACGAGATGGTAGAAATCACCGTCAGAGAGGTAGTAATCAAGTGGGACTAAATTCCAAACCTTTTTCCCAGAAAAATAAAAAAGAGAAGAAGAGGGGGGGAGAAATTTACTTACCTGGAGTGGTTATGAAGTAGAGGAAGGTGATGTGATGGTTGCTTGTAGAGTACAAATTAAGTCTAAGGAAATCACAGGATCAGTTAAGGAAGAAGACAGAAGAGGGTGTGCGCGAGGGGAGGGGTACGATGTGCAGAGAGAAAGTAATGTCGGCTGTCACTTGTTGACAGATAGCATTACCGACGTGTGACAGACATATCCTGGTACTAGCGATGGCATTACCAATTGAAGGAAGCAAAGCAAGAACAAGTACAAGTATGGCTGCTGAGGCAGGCTGCTCAGCCCAGGTGCAAGGCAAGGGAGGGTTTTCGTTTCGTTTCGTTTGGGAAAAGGAAAAGAAAGAAAGAAAGTGGGCGTAAAAACTAAAGAAAGAAATGGAAAGATGTCATTCATTCATGTTGTTAAGACCAAGTAAAGTGACATCTTCACACGCACACATTTCAGAAACAAGGAGAGAGAGAGAGAGAGAGAATAGAATATTAGAAGTAGTGAGTCTCTCAAGAGGACAAGTTGAATGGTGGTGCATCGGGGGTAGGCAAGGGAGCAGGGAGAGAGAGAGAGAGGGCGCAAAGAAAAGAAAAGGAAAAGGGAAGAGTGAATTGTGGGAGATGTGAATCTGTTGCTCCCCCCACTTGTTTTAAAATTTTGTTCTCATTTTTCGGGTCCAGTCAAACTTTGGATGTGCTTCTCTCGTCTTCTCTCTCTCTCCCAAACTGTGTGTACCTTTTCTAGGACCAGGAGCAGGAGCCAGAGGAGTTTTTGTCTTGCTTGTACGTCTCTCTGTCTATTTATCTATATTTTATGAACTTTTTTTAAAATAAATTAATACAGTTAATTAAAAAAACTGGAAAAGAAATTGTTGAACCAAGCTCCCATTAAATATTACCAGCATCTTCTAACACATCTATAAATATAATTATACTAAAAAAAAATTATCAGATTACAGTTTTCATTAAAAAAAATAAAAATGTTATTTTTTATCTTTAAGCATTAAATATCATCCCCTCGAGTTATTATTAATGATCTATTTTAGTATCGTTGAATTCATTTCAATAAATTTTTTTTGATTATACTAGTATTAGGTATGTTTTTATGGTTTTTATTATTATTATTATTATTATTATTATTATTTCTCTCATGTTCATTTAATATTTTTTTAAAAAAAATATTATTATTATAAATAGCAACAAATTATATAAGTTGCATTTCTTAATCACAGTAACATATACAAACTATTCTATTTTACTAATTTTTTACAATTATGTTATTTTACCAATGTTTTTTTTTTAAAAAAAAAAAGGGTGCTGGAAACCAATAATAGCCATTCCATTTATCACTTCATTCTCCACAGTACACTTGTACAGTGTCTGTATCCAAAACTTCCTTCTCTTCACATTTCCCATCAGACTAATTGATTAAATTAGGTTCTAAGTAAACTACAAGCCACTCATCATGTATAATAACTAGAAAACTGTAGCTCTTTCCCCCAACATACATCTTAGCATGGCACAGGACACTAGCTAGCTAGCTCACCCATTTTGTCACTATATATTCTTGACTACTCCCCCCCCCCCCCACCACATCCCTCCTTTTCTTTTTTTACTTTTTATTATCCCCAAATAATCTTCAATGATGATTTAATTTAGTCATCGAATTCAATTTGAAAGACCGGAGATTCAATCCAGTACTGACTCAAGTATATATTTCTGTTCATAACATATAAATACCTGTTGAGTTGTTGTACTGGAGTGCCGGAGAGGCAACTCATCACCTTTTCTTACTTACTGTTTAATACAATACATGGATCAGCCAGGTTGCAAGAAGGAAGCACCACGACTGTAAGGGCAACGCTGTTAATGTATTCCCTTGTTACAATATTTATAATTAAAATATAGTTCGTAATTTAATTTGTAGTTGAAGCCATGGTGAATGAGAAATAGAACAACCTAACCACCAATCGAAGAATAAGAAGCAGTAACGTTAGGTAGGATAAATAGACCCAAAGAGAAATTAAGAGAGAAAAAAATACATGTAGTTGTTTGTTGTCTAGTTTTAGGTCAATGGTTATTGTGTGTGTGTATGAACAAAAAGAGACTTAATTAATTAGATATAAGGCAGCATAAGAGAATGCATGCGCATCAATCTTACATCATGATGAAACTGAAAGAAGGATTAATTAGATTATAAAACCCTAGCATGTACGATTATTTATAAAAAAAAAACGGAGAATCCCTTGGCATAGGGATATCGGATGTATAGGAAGGGACAACATTTTGCTTGGAAAGTGGTGGGTTCCCTATACTATATCTGCAGTACTGCATATATAATTACCAACATGTATAGAAATCTTTAATTAAATATTCTTGAAAGATGATACAAGTTATTAATAGAAAGCTAAGCATAGGCAGGCACGGGGCGCGGGACGTCGGGCTAGATGGCTATGATCAATTATAATGGATGGATGTATCTGGTATGCATTAATTCTGGCTTTGGTTGTAAAGCACCAAATCATACATGAAGATGAAGGGGGGAGTGGGGAAGCATTTTGTCTCTATATACACACCACACGAGTGCATCCTATCCTTTCCTTTCCTAGTTATAAGTGTTTTCTCGTTTCTCATAGAATATTATATATAATAGGATAAGTTTGGAGTTGAGATAGTTTTGATATATTTCGATTTTTTTTAATTTAATTTTAATTTTGAGTTGATGATTGAGAGACTTTATTTTTATAAATATACTAAATTGATGTATGTTGGAGATATTTTTAGAAATGTAGATTTCAATGGATGATGATGATATATAATGATAAAAAAAGAGAGAGGGAGAGAGAGAGAGGGAGGGAGAGAGAGAGAGAGAGAGAGAGAGAAATCCACATACGATCTCATATAGATTCGTACTTTACACGTATAAAGAAGAAGAAGAAGAAGAAGAAAAAAAAGGCCCCCATCTCCCCCCCGCAAGTCACAAGCCCCACAACGCATGAACAAAAAATGAGACGAGGTCCTTTTCCATGTAAGATGGATAGATAATTTGGTAGAAATTTGAGACTTTATTATCGTCAACTTTACATAGAGATATATTAATTAATATGTGAAGCTTAAACTAGAAATTAAATACGACAATGATGATTAATAAAAAAAAAATAAGCATATGCTTTTTCGATAGAAAACAGCGGAATCCTCGCAAAGAAAGCAGGCAGATTTCTGGACCATCCCTTTTATATATTCTTTTTTTTTTTTTTTCATTGTAGACTTACATATCTTCCTTGTTAGTTGTTTCTTTTTTAAATGATCACCAAAGTGTTTATCAAGTTCAAGTGTGTGTGTGTCCCTTCAACCAGAGCCAAGAAGACTGCTTGGCATCAATGTTAATTAGTCGCCATTAATTGCTTCTAGCTACTGCTTGCTGGAACTGGAACTGGAACCCCGACTGTCCTTTTCATTTTACCACACGAGCGGCGTCCATTTATTACTTCTTTTCAACAATTCGTTCATTTATTGCATGCTTAATTATATCTGCAGCTCGTAACGATTGATTCATGGGGTGTATATATATATTGCCTTCTTCTTCCTCATGTATAATTAATATTTCTTATAAGAATCACTAATTTGGTCATACAGATGAGACAATACAACCGATTTGATCACCCTGTAGGACGTAGGGGAGCCGTTTCGTTTGAATGAAGGCTTTTGATTTCTCTTTTGAAAATTTGAAAGGGGTGGCGTGGTGGTGGAGTCAGTCCCCCCCCATAAGAGAAGGCAAGCGCGAAGAGAGGACTGGTCTTGACGAGACAATAATATTCCCCCAGGTCTAATTAAGTGGGTGAAAAAGGAAAGGGCGTCTAGATGGTAACAGTAATAGCAATCAGTGAAAGGGATCGTGGATTGGGCCCTTCCGAAATATTTGACTTGTAGTAGTAGTTCTTTCTTCTTCTTCTTCATGTGTACAGAGCGTTTGCTAGGGAAGTTTCTTTGAAAATGTGTCCAAGATATATGTATGTGAGAATTCAATGCAGGTGGTAGGGACGTTAGTTGGAATTGGTTAGCTTCGAAAAGACGTATTCTGAATACTATTAGCTAGTTTCCACAGCCCGCACCTAGATTTGCATAAGCACGGCACCCCTTTTATGCAATATCTAGGGTTCGGCATGCGCTGTTTGCACAAGAAAAGATATCCTCCCAAGATTGGACATTTCTCTTATCGTTTTATTTTCTTTTAACATTTTTTGAATTTGGATTTTACAACCACTCTTTTTCTTAAGGAGATAAAAAACATGCTTTTAAATTGATATCAAAGGGTGCGTGCTTTTAAGGTAGTTCAAAGAATGCATATTATACATGTAAATTGATATGAAAATAATAGTAAAGACAGACATTACATGCTGGTAATTTTACCTGTTCGTCGATCTTAATTTGGATTGCATCTCAGATTTATATTGTTGATGTGGGACTCCATTAGGGCATTAAACCACCTTTTCTTACTGTTTCGAGCATAATTAGTGATGTACCAACTTTATTGTTCATCCATATCTGGTGGGATCATGATTGTTTGATTTATTACCTCTACCACTTGTAAGTTTGTAATTACAGGATTGGAAAGTAATATCGTCGTTCAAGGAAAAAATGAGTACAGAGTGGGAACCACTCTTCTTTTTTTTTTATGTGTTTTTTCTTTCCATAGGGCAAGGGCCCCTGGATGCCTCGGTCTCTTTAATTTCCTCGTTTAGGCCTGGATCACAGCGGATTTGATACATCATCTTCTTCTGCTCCTCCTCCTTCTTCTTCTACTATTTGAGAAGCCAGCCTTTTGCTTTGACATTAGGAACCGGCCAAATTATGAGTGAAAGCAACTGTGATGGACAATCAATATCCTCTCATGGATTTTCATCATGCCATGTAAATATATTCTTTGAAACGCTCGTGATATGATGTGTGATATGATTCACCACAGTATCATTCTCGGCTTTTATCAAACGATCACAGCTGCAAGTTTCCCACGATGAAAGAAAGAGTTCGAGTTCGTGGGCTGTGGATTAGTTTAACCAAAATGGACTCTGAGATTTGGACCGTCCATGAGCAACAACTTAATATGTGATCTCAGAAAAACACAATATCTTTAAAGTAGTTGATATGTTTTTGTTTGATTCATTGTCGAGGATTCATTCATAAAGAATTTAACACATTAACCACTGATCTGACCTTAAAACTCACAATATCTAAATTTCAAGTATTAATGTTTTCTCTTTATTAATACACATAAAATTGCTTCAACAATTATACATTAGCACTAGTGTTGAAAACTAATACTTCAAGACAATTACAGTTACAAATATAATTTTTTTTTAGGTAAAGAAATAGATATTCGACCACATAAAATTGTAATTATCATGAAATAAAGCAATATATTTACTAGAAATGTTAAAAAATATGGTATCGTATTATCCAAAATGATTGTGTTATTATTAGCAGTAAAAATAAAGATATATCAGTCCAATTAATATTTTTATTGAGATTTGCAGGAGGGAGCTTATCTTCTCAGGCATGTGTGAACGTTATCACAGCACAAAGTACTTTTTAGCAATCTATAGAGAAGAGAAGAAAATAGCTGCTGCTGCTGCTACGCTAGCGGTGAGTGAGAGACTTGCCTGTTGCTGTTGCCATTTATTGGATAATCAATCCATCATAAATTCAAACCCCAAACCTTCCATTGCATGTTGTGCTGGAAAATTAACAAATCATGGGAGCCTATTTCTTCTGCTCACTTGAAATCTCAGATCGGAGAGGATGCCGATATTGGACCCTGGAGAAACTAAATGGTGAGCTTGATTAATCATGGAGGCGTGTAAAGGGCTCGAGTAAAGGTCCAAAACTGTAAGGGGGATGACGGCCCAGGTGTTCAAGAGAAATAAAAATCATCGTGGGCTCAGATGAGTACTAGTCCTGGTATGGAGGAATTAAGTGGTGGGCTTGATTAATCATGGAGGCATGTGAAGACTAGTTTCACGAGACTAAATTTTAGGTTATTTAAAAAAAATTAATATTAAAAAAAAAAAAAAGCATAGCCTTTACTCATCTACACTATTTTAAAAGGAAGAAAAACTAGATAAATTGCTTAGTGAAGGTGGACGGAAGGGAGAAAGAAAGAGAGAGTGGCACGCTGACCAAGACAAATACTAGATTCATGGGTTGCTTGCTTCTTGTCATTAGTTTTCGATGAAACTTCTTAATTGTCCTTTTGTCTTTCTTTGGACCCAACTACTACTCACAAGACAAGATGATTAGCATACTAATTAAGTTTAATTAGCAGACTCTCTCTCTCTCTCTCTCTCTCTCTCTCTAATTAGTTAGTGGTCAAAACAACACCCCCAGGCATCGGTGGGTTTCTTTCTGTCTATTCTATATTTTCTATTAGGGCGTGCGTGGAACATTGATGATACATGGATAACAGGACATCTCCTCCGTCACACTTTTATAAGTTGTTGATGGGTTTGGATTAGATAGATAAATAGATGGACAGAGCATCAAAGAAAGGCACAGACCCAACCAGGAAAAATATATCACAGGGAAACAAAGAGAGAAAGACAGTCAGTGCGCGCCAACACCCTCTGAACCGGTGAGTGCGAGCTGCTGCTGCTTACAACACTCTCCTTCTCAACTCAACAGCTGCTTTCTTGATTGTAAAGTAAGGTAATTGCTACTTTCAATTGCTTTCTCAATTCTTCTATCTTTCTATCCATGTCTTTAGGTAGTGTTCACATCCACAGCCATACTCCTTACCACATGTATCTTGATTCTGCCTAATTGTCTGCTGCTGTTTGGTTCTGGGGCACCTCCTCTCCTCGACTCCCCTACTACAAGCTAAACTAGGACTACTCTCTCTTTTATACTGTGTTTGCACTCATGTATGCATATATGTAGCTTGAAATTAATTCATGTTCTTAATTTTATGTGTGTGCTACTCCACCACTTAATTCCACAACAATAATCTTCTTACCTTTTCACTTATCTATTAATCTTATCTTGAAGCTACATCCCCTTCCCCTATCCAGGCTATAGCGAGGCTCTAAATCCAATTAATTTTGCAAATCACAATTACAATGATATTATTCTTGTAATTGTTTGTGATTTATTTTAATTTTTAATTTTTTTTATGGACTGGAAATTTAACACCCACCATTTCTACCTATTAACATTATTGGAGATTGTTTCATCAAAAGTCATGATGATATTTCATATCTTGCCTTCTGTATACATATCGTTGGAGATTATATATGTATATACACGCTTCTTTGCAAGCCTGCTAGTTAATTGCTGCTCGGTCATCACATCTAATCTGTTCTCATTTTCACTGCAGGGGAATTCAGTAATCTAGCTATATATGGCTTTCATCACAACTGCTGAAGCCTGTGACTCCAACGTACCACTCCTGGCATCTGGTGACTTGCGAGTTCTGCCCCCCATTTTCAAGATATATGGCCAGAGCCGGGCATTCTCGGGTCCCATTGCCACTATTAAGGTGTTCGAGGACAACGTGTTGGTCAGGGAGCTTCTTGAAACCGAGGGTGAAGGAAGGGTTCTTGTTGTTGATGGAGGGGGGAGCATGAGGTGTGCGTTGGTCGGAGGGAACCTGGGGCAGTTGGCTCAGACCATGGGGTGGGCTGGGATTCTAGTCAATGGCTGCATAAGAGATGTAGATGAGATCAACGGGTGTGATATAGGGGTCAGGGCCTTGGGATCACATCCTACGAAATCCTCCAAAAAGGGCGTTGGTGAGAAGCATGTGGCGGTTCACATTGGAGGGACCTTGATTTGTGACGGGGAATGGCTGTATGCTGACAGTGATGGCATTCTCATATCAAGATGCGAACTGTCTCTTTGAGCCACCACTTAGTTCATCCTTTCCAACACCATGCAATGTTAGTTGAGCTTTTTAGAGGGATGGATTCTCAGTCACTTTGGGAAAATGTTTCTTCTCCGTTATATGTAGCATTGTTTTCATCAAATAAACTTAATTTTGGAATCAATTTCCCGCTGCACAATAACAATTCTTTGTATTTGTATTGTATTTTCTTTTTAGTAACATGTCAAGTGCGGTAGCTCCATAAATAAGCACGGTGTTTTTTCGGCTGTGCAGGAGCATGGATATAGATGGCTTGGGATATAATTCAACTTTTTGGACATGTACAGTTAGGTTAAAATTTTGATGAATATTATAAATATTTATAAATTAGGTTTATAAATGTCAGATATTCTCAATATTATGTTTAATTTTCATTACTTACATCACTATTAAATTTTAGTTATCTCTCCCTTTCCACCAACAAAAAAATAATTTTTTTATTAGGTTAAATAAATCTAAAAGAAGTTCATTAACGAGAATTATAAAGTTAAAAGCATTTTAATCCATGAATTATCAATATATAAAAATAAAGAGAGTACAAGATAAACGAGTTGGATTTTAAAAATCTCAACTCCCCACTTGACATATAATATTTATTTTTTAAATTTTTTTTATTTACTACTATCTATAATAATTATATTATTTGGTTATAACAGCTTGAATCGGGTCAAATAATGTAATTATTATAGATTTAGAAACTTGTTTTTAAACGCTCATAGTTGTAATAAATGTTTGATTTGTCTATTTTGATACATAGGTCCATCTATCAAAACTTAAATATGTGTTTATTGATACTTTTGTAAAAATGTTTTTTATTAAAAATACATTAAAATATATATATTAATTCTTAATAACAGCAGTCAAAATTATAAAAAAAAATTAAAAATCAATTTAATATTAAAAAAAACACTTCAAAAATTATTTTTAAAAACAAAAACAAAAAATAACATGATTTAGATTTAAAAGGGCACTGAGAGGCCCAAGCAAACCCCTGAAGTGAGCAAATATTGAAGTACAAGCAACCAGCCGCTGGAGGGATCGATGGTTTTTGATAGATTGTTCTTTTAGAGAAAGAGGGGGAGAGAGAGAGAGAGGTGGAGATGATGGATGGTTTGCCGAGCTGTTTGATCAGCGAAGAGATATTGTGGAAGATGTTGGATTTGGAGACACTGTGTACAGTGGCTTGTGTCAGCAAATCCCTGCGCTTCTCCGTGGACACCGAGGTCCTTCCTTACCTGGCTTCTCTCGATCTCTCCATTGTATCAATAGATGAACACGCTCTTTATCACATCCTGAGTCGGTTTAAGAGCCTTAATACACTGACCCTTAATTGCCAACGCCTCTATGATTCGTCGCTCCTCCCTTTTTTGGCTCCACAAATCCAACAGCTCAATCTTTTTAGCTGCTCTTTACTCTCTTCTTCAGTTCTTAATTCTATAGGAGCTAACTGCCCCTTTCTCAGGTAAATAAAGCAACTTTTAGTCTCTTTAACATTATTACTATTAAGGATTTGGGGATGATGTTAATTAGCAACTGATTAAAATGGTTATGATATTTTCTTCTCACTCTTTATTGGTGTTTTATCTTATGGAGCAATTTTCTTTAAATAGTTCAGAACTTTCATTCAAAGTTTTGTTTTTTGTCATTTGATTAGCCACTACCACTCTCTTTCCGGTTACTACTTTTAAAATATCAAGTACCAATTACTGTTTAAAGTGAAAAATTCAGCTAATGGTCTATATTAATGGAGAAGATTTTGTTTGGGGTGTCAGGGTGCTTGCAGTTGAATTCGCAGACCAGGGCTCGCCTCCTATTTTGTTCAGAAAGAATGTTGCGTACATGCTTAACAAGTGCCAGTATTTGGAGGTGAAATTGTTTCCATTCCATTTGCATTTATTTATTGCTCCAAAATTGTTCTATTTTCATATATGAATATGTAATTTCCCTGTCGGCTGATGCTTTTGTCTTCTCTAACGATAGCGTCTCTCTCTAAAGATCAAGGGGACAGAAGTTGATGCGAGTGCCTTCCAGTCAATTGAATTCTCCCTGCCACGAAGTATCAAATTTCTCAAGTTGAAACCGATGCTTGAAAATAATGCAATCCATCTCGCAAACAGACTCAGAGTTTCCAAATCACCATCGTCCTCTGGTTTTGTATTGCAGTTCTTGTCACTTCTCTTAGATGTGATATCGGACAGGCTACTTGTCGCCATATCCAACTCTCTTCCTCTTCTGGTAGAGTTGCATCTTGAAGATAGACCAGATAAGGAACCATTACCTGGCCTCGATTTGACCAATGGCGGGCTTCATTTCTTAGGCTGTTGTCATTTTCTGACTGACCTCTCCCTTAAACGTAGTAGGCAGAACTACCAAGGATCATTTAAAAGAATAAATGATATGGGGATGTTTCTGCTTTCACAGAGGTGCCAGGCTTTGGAATCAGTGAGGCTCAGTGGATTCTCTAAAGTTAGTGATGCTGGTTTTGCATCTTTGCTACACACCTGCCAGAAGCTAAAGAAATTTGAAGTTCGAAATGCCTTTTTATTGTCAGACTTGGCCTTTCATGATCTCATCCAAGCCCCATGTACCCTAGTTGAAGTGAGACTATTGTCCTGCGGGCTCATAACAAGTGAAACTGTTAAGAAATTGGCCTTTTCTAGGAGCTTGGAGGTGCTTGACCTTTGTGGCTGCAAGAGTGTAGCAGATTCATGCCTCAGCTCCATTTCATGTCTTCAAAGATTAACGACTTTGAATCTCACAGGAGCTGACATTACTGATAGTGGTTTATCAGTTATTGGTCAGGGGAACACACCCATTTCGTATCTGTGTCTTAGAGGCTGTAAGAGGATAACTGACAAAGGAATCTCTTTTTTGCTGTGTGGTGGTGGGGCAATTGCGCAAACATTGTCAGCACTGGATTTAGGTTACATGCCAGGAATATCAGATAATGGCATTCTTACTATTGCTACCTTTGGTAGAGAGATAACTGAATTGTGCATTAGGAGTTGCTTTTATGTGACTGATTTGGCTATGCGAGCACTGGCTACAAAGAGAAGGTCACAAGACAGAAGTAAACAACTTAGCCGAGTTGATATTTTCAACTGTGTGGGACTATCTGCTGATGCAATGAAACTTCTAAGGAAGCCTTTATTTCGTGGACTGCATTGGATTGGTATTGGGAAAACTCATTTAACAAGTAACGAAGACACCATGATTACTGAAATTCAGAAGGAACGCCCATGGCTGACTTTGTGTTTGGATGGATGTGAAATGCAATGTCATGATGGATGGCAGTTCCATTCTCCCTAAAACAGAATTACTTTGATTTGTTTGAACTTCCTTTACGTATTGATGTACTTAAGACAAGCTTTGCAATGAGAGTTGGGAGCTTGATTTTGCAAAATGGAGCTTAAAAGGTAAACGCCTTTCATGTTATGATTTTAAAGTTGAATTGTACATACATTTAATTTGTCACTTTTGAAGTTCTTAAAGCATAGATCTCTTAACACGGTCAAGTTAAAGAAAAAATTGAATTTTTGTAAATTTCTATTTGAACCCACTCCCCAACAGGTACCAGGTGGGCTTTTGAAAGCACTAACTACAATACCAAATTTCAAGGTTTTAGATTTTCTGTTACAGAGCCAGATGCTTGTGGCATGGTGCGGTAGTTGACGAGGAGGCGAGATGAAAAACACGGAGAGCTTAGTCCAACAAGAGGAAGACCGAAAAACATGGAGAGCTTAGTCCAACAAGAGGAAGACCTGGCCATGTCCATTTCATGGAACGAAAAATGATTCTAGTAACAAGTGACTTGGCCATGGCCCCGTCCTTGAAGGGGAAATTTCTTGCCCTCGCCCACTCCCGCGACATCATTAAAGAAGACAGAAGACTGCACTATCATCGACTGCAATTGGTCTTTAGGCCATATTTAGTTGCTGTCTTGAAATAGAAAATACAGAAGAAAAAAGACAAATACATTTTAGTTAAAGAAATAAAGATATAAAATAACTATCAAAGAGCTCGTGTTCTGGTGCCCTTCTTGATAATGTGTTAAATTGCTTCCGCGTTCTACAACTTAGTTTCAAGTTTCCAAATCAATCATCTCATTGATGATTCATTCGTTTTTATCAACATATGATCGCTGTTCACGGAGGACCATTTTGTAACCATATCTTTTTGCACCCAAGACTAATTATTTAATTTGATAATTGAATGAAAACAAACGATGCGAAGCCAAATAGAAATCAGAAGCAAAGAAAAATCTGATAGATTTATATTTTTCTTTCTGAATGTTTCATTTTCTCGCAGATATAATTCCTAAAGCTTCCATGTGCTATGCACATGAAAACAAAACGGCATCACTCAATTCTTAAATGGTTATCAAGTCTTGATAAAAACTGCCATTAGAGAGCAAGTAGCTTTCAGATGAAAGCAGTTCGTCCACCCCTTCGACTGTGCCTGTCATAGGCAGTGTTGAATTTGTCCACTAGCTCATTCATCGTGCTGGAGAAAGGGGAGGAAAGGAGGGAAAATGTTGTGTTAAAAATCAAGGATGAAAGATACAACCAGAACAAATCAACTGAAAAACCATTCTATAACAATATGGCTAGTAAATTTGTTAATTGCAGTGTCTGCATATACTGTCATATGAAAGCTTCACGTATGCACATATGCATGTTCTAACTTTTAAGGATATAAATAGGTACTAGAAGCCAAAGCCATTCCTGATACCATATGCTCGCACCATCTTTTGAGTCAACAGATCTAGTTCAGTAAAGACATTCTATTTCATTGGCACGCAGCTGTACTGATAAGTTTTTGCTAGATGGGAGATCATGATTAGCCTCTACTTTGATTTCTTTTTCTTTGAAAGTAATACAATCAGGTTAAAAGTTTATAAGGTCAGAAGAGCGTCGGTAATCCCTATCTAGAATAGTCTGATTAATCAAGGTATGCTATTGACGCTCCTTGAGCTACATGTTCCCTCCTTAAATTATTTGTATTTATATTAAGGAAGAGGCAATTGCATGGCTTAATAATCAGAACTTTGGGTTGCCATCACAATATTGCCCCTTCAAGCCTTGAGACAGCCACTTTATGCAAAATAACACTGAAGGGCAGGAAAGCGTCTAAATTATGCCTTTGGAATTCCACCTCAGTGAAACCGCATGTTGCCTTTTCTTTTTATTATCAAGATGTAGTCATGCCAAATTTATTGATACAAAAAAAGCAGAACCTTTTAAATGGAACAAAAACAAGACAGGTTTATATCACACAAAAGAACACCCATATATCATACCTTGAGCAGTTGGTGAACATGGCTAAGTAGGCGATCAATAGCGTGTCATTGTATTCCTGCAAAAAAAATTGAAAATCAAATCCATAGGTTAAAAATGACTTCATAATCCTAATAGTGTTCTCGTAATCTGGTAAGATCTGAATTTGGAAAGCAAAACTGGTAAATAAGGCATGCATTGCAAAAGCATGTGCTTACTTCTGAGCACATAGGTGGATAATGTCCAAATAGTATAATGTGCATTAACACTCTAACATGATATCGACTGGCATTTCAAGATTTATGGTACAACTTAATTAAAGAAAAAACATGTTTATTCATCTCTAGAATCCACATGATCAGTCTGAAACCAAGTGAAGATATCACTGTTTCATTACCCATCCCTTCACCATTAACCCTCATTTAATCATGCCCAAATTTCACTCGTACAGTCACATATATAATCACTATCAGCTCCCTTGATATTAACAGACCAGGTTTTGACCATGGGCTTCTAGGGTAAGATGTGATCAAATAAAACCACACTTGATACCTGAAAACCTCTGGCTCTCTTTTTACTGGATTAATAAATTACATCTTATAAGAAAAACTCACTTCTCATTTACCCAACAGAGACGGTCATTTTATTTTTTAAAGTCATCACAATGATTTTCTAATCAGATGCATATATTTGTCAATCCCTAACTTATACTAAGCCAATCTCGGTTTGAAGGTAGCATTTTAGATAGAAAAGCATCTGATGCACACTTCTACAAAAGGCTAAAAACAGTGACCATTATCACAGAAGACATGATAATTAATCTAAAAAAATAAACAGACCACTCACCATCAAGAAATCATCTTGAAATTTTTCTGATTCAATGGCTGGCAATCTCCTTAAAAGACTTGATACTTGTCTCAGCAATGAGTTCTCACAAGGAATTTCACCTGTGTTCAAGGATGTAGATGTGATTAATCTCAACTTTGAAACAGGATGCAAATGTAATTGATCTCAACTTTGGAACCCTCATTGCCAGCTTTTTTGAAAACCAAATACACGTGCTTCAAGCCGACAGACCTTTTCCCTTTTCTCTCTTTTTTTTTTTCTTTTGATTATAATAGCAATCTAGTCTACCCACCAACACAAATTTTGCTCAAAATTGAGATGCACCCTTAAACAGGATTCACTTCCATATGACCAAAGGCCAATCACAACTAATATTTTATTAATTAGAGTAACGTAAAAAAGAACTAGTATCATGAAAAGGATGCAAAGTAGTGATATAGGACCTTGAAGACTCCAATCTACTTGATATTCATAAACCTGTTCTGGATAATTCTTTTGATATTCAACTCTTCTTTTCTAAAAGAAATCCTTTTTTGATAAATAGTTTGACTCCAACCAGCCAAAACGACATAAAGGGCAGACTTTCTAATACTAGTGTTATGAACCATAGAGTATCTGAAGTCACATTCAAAATAAAAGGGAATGCTTTATAATGAGAAGGGGAGTTGTCAAGTTTTTCCCATTTTGAGATATCAAAAGCACTTTTCATCATAAAGAAACGTTTATACCTTTCTGCATTGCGACAAGGTAGTGATGAAGCACCCTGATTCTGCTATTCAACATCTTTATAGCACTATGTATGCCTGTAAGGTGAGCAGCCACTGGAAGAAGGGAAAACCTAAACTGTTAACAGGTACAGCAGAGGGAAAAAAAACCATGAAGATAAAAAAGAATTAGGGAGAGAAGGGAGTTACATTGTGTAGCTGCAGAACCTCCATCAGATGGCTTAAGATGAGCAACATGATCAACTGAGATCCGTTCAGCTTCCACCGTCTTTAAATCCAAACAGAAGGGCAATTCAGTAACTAAAGTAGGTAAAAGAAAGACTAACAGGAGACACGCTAAAAGAAACATGACAAACCTCAATGGTGTAACTTGAACAAACAAAAATAAGCTGTGGAATTCCATCGATGACATGCAACTCTGGAGTTATAACGACCAATGACCACCACACACACAATAAAAACACCATGAGTGAACAAGGTAACACCAAATACAAATTATACAACAGAAGCTTGCCGCCTTGAAAGCCAACATTAGTATGAATAACAGTAATCAATCTATCTATCACATAGAGGTTAGGTTGCATACCACTCTCGTAAATAGTAACAGGCAAATCCTTTTGAGCAGGATTGATAGAGGGATTGAGCAGAACATAAACAGGGCTTTCATTAATATCCATCAGCTGTGACACAACATTAAAACAAAAAAAAAGAGAGAAATTATCTAACGTGATATGATTTGCACGAATGGATATAATAACAATGATGATAATGATAATAAAATGAAAAAAGAAAACATACAGCTTTATGAATATGCATATCAGATTCCTCAGCATCGCTTCCAGTAGAGTACCATCCCAATATGTAAAAGTGTGGGAATACCTTCTTATCTGTTGTTCACACCAACAATCAATCAAAAAATAATTCTTATTTGAGCTAATAAACCCTAATTTATCAAAAATTAGGAATTTTTTTTACAGAAAATTAATAAGAGAAAAAGAAAGGGATTTTAATGTTTTAAATAAGAAAAAGAAAAGGGAGGAAAGTATAAGTAATAGATATTATACAGAGTTCTTGCTTCTTTTCGATGAAAGGGCGGTCGAGGGAGTGAGTGACGGGATCGTAAAGAAGCTCGAAGCTGTTGAAGATCTCGACGGTGCGTCCTCTCTGTACTCCAATCACGCAACCGTATACTCTGGGAGGGGGAGAAGCAGAGCCTCCATCGCTGCAGCCGTTGGTCTGAGACTTGACACGAGTGTAGTGATCGGATATGTTGACTATTACGAGCGGGTGTAGCTTGAAAGTCAGTCCGCTGCTAGACGAAGACGCCATTGTAGTAGCAGTACCTTCCTCTCGCTGCGATTGCTTGCTTGCTGCGTGCGAGATCGAGAGATTTTGGGGTTTTAGCTTTTCTTTTGTTTGAGTTAATGACTGGATCGGTGAATTTGGGTTTTTATATGTTTTTATTAATTCAGAATTTCTTATATATTCACCTTATGCCTTGCTTGTTTATTTCCAGAAAAACAAATCCTGAAAATCATTTTTTTGTTTTTTCATGTCTGATAATCATAAAAAAAAAATTAGTTAAAAAAAATTAATTCCAAAAAAAAAATAACTTTCATCCCATAAAAGCGTTTTTCTTTAAAAAAAAAACACTTTCTTTTCTTTACATAAAACACAACATCTTCTTAAACCCCTGTCTCCTTCTTTTTCTAGAAACAATTGAAGTAGGAACACAATTCAAGCATATTCTTCTTATTTCAGGTAATTTTTTTCTTCAAATATCTCTTTATTATTTTCTTTATGTTTTCATCTTCTTTGTTTAGATCTATAGTTATAATTATAGCATAAATCCTTTGATCTTATTTAATTTATTGTGCCTGTTCCAAACAAAACTCTATATTTTTTTCCATATTGTTAACAGAAATCAAACAAACCATGATAAATCTCCTACTTGTCACATTTTTTCCATAACAAAGTTTTCTTCTTCATCTTACCTCGTCATATTTTTCTTCTTCATCTGACCTCATACTCTACAATAATAATGAAAAACACGATAAATGCAAGAATAAATTCATCAAGCAAGCCATAAAAAGCAGCAGCAAACAAGAGCAGCCAAAAGAACCCACATCACTAGCCGAATGAAGAAAAACAAAAAAACTCACAGATAACAAAATCCTCAAACTTCCCCATCAAAAAGCAGCCCCTACCATGTTTCCCTGTTCCCGGATCCAGCCACCCTATCCACTCCCCTCTTGAAAAAAAGACTCTTGTTTCCATAACATAACCAATGGAGAGGAACTCAGTACGGTTTGAGAATTTTCGCTTTGCACAAAAATTTATTTTTTCATTTCCCTCTCAGAATGAAAAGCCCGGGTAGAAGCACAAAGAGAGAGAGGAAAAGTAAAAGGGGGGGAATCAATAAGCACATAGAGAGAGAGGTAAAGTAGAGGGGGGAATCAGTGACCGAGAGATTATGTCCGGGTGGAAGCACGAAGAGCGAGAGAGAGAGAGGAAAAGTAAAATGAGGGAATCAGTGAGCACAAAGAGAAAGAGAAAAAGTAAAAGGGGGGATCAATGACCGAGGGATTATGTGTTGAGGAACAACCCTTGCTCTCTCTTTTTTTCAAGTCCCAATGTTATCAGTACAAGTAACCGGGGGAGTGAGGGAGGAGAACTGGGAAGGAGGAGCAAGTCTTTGAGGTCTAGTCCTCTTGCCCCTT
>Ga0325402_1000517_pt1 | contig 27295 bp, 22 predicted proteins | sample PopdelMetagenome_22_FD_207212 | JGI IMG/M metagenome (GOLD analysis project Ga0325402, IMG submission 207212) | Populus deltoides microbial communities from Bellville, Georgia, United States - Xylem-PdKOR-R3 | ecosystem: Host-associated > Plants > Phyllosphere > Stem > Wood/Secondary xylem... | reverse complement strand
GAATTGATTTACATGTGCCACAATTTAATAGCAATTTTCATATCATCGAAGCTCAAATAAGATCCAAAATGGTGATAGAACAAGGAAAGGGAAAGGAAAGAGATTGTTGCTCAACCGAGTTACAGCATTATAGTCTTGTTTATAATTTGGGTCACATTTAATTTTATCGTTTACCCTAATTGAATATATGTGTAATTTAATATGTTATTATTTTAATATTAAAATATTAGATAAATTCATCTTTTCTAGGTCGACCAACATTTTTCTAAGTTCTCCAAGTTGTTTTGAATCTATTAAATTAATTAATTGGCTCACGTGGTTGTAATAGCTCCTACACATTTAGTTTAACTCTCAACCTAGTCAAGCAATCGGGTGGAGAGTTTTCAAGGTTATATTATTGGGCTAATTTTACTCATAATATCAATGAATTCTCCACAACTTACACAATTTTAACTTAGATTGTTTTCTTAATGAATGAAGTTTGGTCATTATCCACTTATGATTTTTAATCTAATCATGTTGAGTTTGATTGGATAAACCTTATATATTATGGGTTTACATCATTTATTTACAAAAAAGAAAATTGTTCACGATTGTTACACCTCGAATTTGTTCCCACGATGAAGCGCAGATAATTTGGGTAAACGACAAATGAAGAACTAGTTATATATAAAAGAACATTATGTTTTACTATTCCTTTCACTATTCACACACTAAGGTGCACTATGAACCGCTACAATTTGCATGATTTGTTCTTTCTTTTTTATTTGATTCTTTGGCTAGTTATTCATTTCATATCGTGAATTTTTTTATTTCAAGTTATGTTCATTTGATTTAAATCTTGGTAACTCCTTTCAATTCATGTGATTATCTTATTCATATCAAAAAATATCTTGGTTTTGAATTAATGATCACTTTTCACCAATAAAATTTAATTTTATCAATTAAAAAAATTTGAAATAACATGAACCAAATTTAACATAGAATCAAAGTGTCAACCCCTTTTTTATTGTTCGTTTGGCACAAAACATTTCACTTTGGTATCTAAAATTTTTAACTTTGTTATTTTTGTGTCCTTGTATTTTAAGAACACAACTTTTTAGTTCTAAATTTCATTTATTTTATTTTTTAATCTCTCAAATTGAAAAGAGAGAAAATAACAAGAAAATGAGGGATGAGAGTCAGTAGGGTCTTTCTGGTAAAAAAATAATAATAATTTTGATGTTGATAGATTTCTCTTGAAAGGAATATTATTTAGGTTTTTCTGAGCTTCTATTTCACTAAAAAACATAGATAGGGTTAGGGAAAAAAATGTTAACTTTTGTTTTACTGATATAGGGTTAGAAATTGGTTTAATAAGCTTTTTGATGTTTATTAGGTGAAATAGGTTAAAAATAGTTTTTTGAGTCTAAAAAACCTCGGTTCATGTGATTGAGCGAATTCCAAAATATATATACATGGTATTTTTTATTATCAATTGATTCTTTTTTTTTTAATTATGTTTTTACTTTACAAATTCAAACTTTTTTTCTCATTAAATCAACCTCAATTCAAGTTTGGAGACATCATCGAAATCTTTAATTCTCAAGAATATGTAAATATAAGAAACTATCAACCCAAAAAAAAACACCATATATAAATAGCACATGGAAGGATGCAATAACCAAAAAAAAAGTTTAATGACCCAAATAAAGAATGCCATTAAAATCAACAATGCTTTGTGATGAGAGAAATAGAACTAGGTGCTACAATAAAACACCTAGTAGATTTAATTTTGGTTTTAATTTAATGAACATTTCTCGGGGGGGAACTGGTAGACGCTAAATAATACCTCACCGGCACCATTGCATCCTCATATATGGTTTTTTGTAGCTTGAGAAGAATCTGATCTCATCAATAATCCCTGGCGTTGCTTCTTGAAATAATTGAGTGCATAATTCCGGACCAAATCACACGCCTTGTTAGTGCCATATTAAGCAACATTTTAGCCCTCCAATGTGGCAAGGAAACACTGTCAGTATGCACTTCAAAATTCAAATTCCCCATTTTCATTTATTTTATTGAATATCTCAAATGCTAGAGAGCAGTTGACTGAACCATGATCATTGGCAGCAAAGTAAACGTGAAGATTACTTCCTGTGCATCAAGGTGGGGCTTCCAATCTGGTGGAACAGTAAACAAATGAATTTCATAAACCCTAGCAGCAAGAGCATGGAATATATAGAGTGGAAGCATGGCGTTTCATACCACCACGGCCTGCACCAATTGGCCATTTACCAGAGAAAAGTGCAAGTTTGAGCTTCTCAAATGTCGGTTCAAAGCAAAGCTTGTTCCATGCAAATTTAGCATCTCTGAGGTCACCATTAAATGAGTGTTGGCCCTGATGGTTCTTGTATATATCTATGCATAGAATGCAAAGAAAACATTAGCTACAGAGAAGGGTTAAAGTGAGAATGGTTGAATATCTGACAGCCAAGAGATTAGAAGATGGAAGATGTCTTACAAGCTTGGTGTTTCAACCCAATTGCTAGAAGAATGAATGGATACTTGATTTGAATTTACCATAAAGCATTAAAATTCAAGCCTTTTATTTTATATTACGATAGGTTTGAATACAGGAATTGCGTCACTGATATTTAATGCTTGCCAACATTGATTCCGGCTCTTCTCGAGCTTGTGCAACTTTATGTAGCTGCCCATGGCCGCCTAGAGATTTTGTCAACTCTTTACCAATTCGAAAATTTGGAGTGCTTAAGGTCTCTTTTTGAGGGAAACACAGTAAATTTTGAATAAAATTAACAAAAATATAATAGAGGTTAGTGTTTTCACTCAACAAAAAAATCATTACTTTACATTTCTCAAAAAAAATCATGACTTGGTTTTTTTTTGGAATAAGTCGATATATTAAAAGGACTAACCAGAAGGTAGCCAAAAAACAAGATACACGAAAGAAAAGTATTAAAAAAAAAAAGAAAAGAGAGTCACAAAAACAAAAAGCAAATACAAAAGAAAAGAAAAAGAAAATCAACAAATACATAACTGAAAAAGAACATCAAGATGAAAGAAGCTGATACGCCATGCTTAAAGCCTTGATTTGGTGTTTGACCAATCTATAATACCTTTAGGTCCTATAATTAAAGTAGTGCCAGTAGCTATGAAGAACTTATCAGTAGACTTGAGCCAATTTGAGAGGCGATAAAGAATTAAGGAGAAACTGTCTTCGAAGGTCGCAGCTCCATCATTGAAGATTACCTTGTTCCTCATAAGCCATATACTCCAACTAACACAACAAGAAAGCATAGACCAAGCCTTACGTTGGAATATTTCAAATACTAGGTTGGGCCACTGATGTAAAAGATCATTCACACAGCAGAGAAGGTAACCACTAATACCCCACCAATCCAAGAATTTCATCCATAATTTCCACACTGGTCTACAATGGAGGAGAAGATGATTTGAAGTCTCAATCTCATTTTCACAAAAGATACAAAGGGCTTGATCAACTGGGATTATATTGCGGCAAAGTAAGAAATCCTTAGTGCATAATCTATTCTGAACAGCTAGCCAAAGAAAAGATTGAACCTTAGGAGGGACCCTTTTTTTCCATATCGAAGCTTTAAAAGTTCTAAGCCTTGGATTCACAATTCTGTCAATAAGTAAAGAACAAGTTTTAACTGTATAACCTCCATCTGTTGAAGAGGACCAAACTTTCTTATCTGAAGTTGTTGCCTTTAGGCGAAAGCTTTCTAGAGATGAGAGAAGGTAGACAACTTGCTCAGTTTCAAAGAGAAACAATTGTCTCCTCCAAGCTAATTCCCACTTCCATTCCCCTTGCTCCCAATTTCCCATATCAGCAATTGTGGCATTCAGTTTAGTGGAAAGAATATAGAGTCGTGGGTAAATGACTTTCAATGGAGAGCTATTAAACCAAACATCAAACCAGAACCGAGTTAGAAAGCCATTTCCCACTACAAATCTGTAATTATTGGCTAAAGCTGAAGAGACAGAGTCTGTTGAAGTCATAAAGGATGAGATGTCCCTCTAGATACAAGACAATCTTCTACTAAAAATAGGAAAACCATTTTCAAATACCGGCTTGAATTTGTTGAATACCATCTTCTTCCATAGCTCATTACCAGGAAGCGATGGCCTCCAAATCCACTTGAAAAGCATTGCTTTATTCTTGGCTATCAATGACCCAATCCCAAGGCCACCCCTATCCTTATCTCTAACAACCACACTCTATTGAACTTTGCAAATTTTTCTCATTTTAACAGTTCTCGACCATAAGAATTTACGTTGGATGGAAGTAAGCGACACACACCTTTTGGCATAAGGAAGATGGACATGAAGTACAAAGGAAGGGAGTTCAACACACTTTTGATAAGGCAAATGCAACCGGCCATGCTCAACATTCTCCTTTTCCATGAAGTGAGTTTCTTTCGAAACTTATCAATGATGTGTTTCCATATTGAAATCCTTTTAGGATTAGACCCCAAAGGCTTACCCAGGTAGTTACATGGAAGAGAATCATGCCTGCAGAAAACTGATTTTGCAAACTCATCCAAGCAAAAGTCATCAACATTGATTCCTATAAGAGAACTCTTAAAAAAATTAATGTGCAAGCCTGAGCATAGAGCAAACCACCTTAAGACTCTCTTAACTGACTGAAGGGCATGCAAACTAGCTGGCATAAAGACAAGAGTGTCATCTGCATATTGTAGATGACTTAAAAAGTTATTAGAGCCAAAATCAATACCCCGAAAGATGTTTGAGGTTGCCGCACGTTGAAAGAGAACAGAAAGACCTTCAGCAGCAATATTAAAAAGGAAGGGAGATAGGGGATCACTTTGCCTAATACCTCGCCCCACTTTGAACTCTGGGGAAGGAGAGCTATTTACTAAGACTGAAACCTGACCAGTAGACAAGCAGGAGGAAATCCACCCTCTCCATTTAGTACCAAAACCTATGTAAGTCATCACCTCATCAATGTAATCCCATAGAACTGAATCAAAAGCTTTTTGGAAATCAACCTTGAATATGAGACCTGATCTTCGACTGCTTTTTAGATCATAAACCACTTCATTAGCTACCATAAAACCATCAACAATTTGTCTGTCTGCTATAAAAGCAGTCTGATTGTCACTAATCAAACTGCCTATTACTTCCTTTAGTCTACTAGACAAAATCTTTGCAATAATCTTGTAAATACCATGGATCAAACTAATTGGGCGGTACTCTTTGAATTCCAAGGTAACCTTTTTTTTCAGCACCAATGTGATATAGGAGAGGTTAACCCCTTTTGGCATAGACCATATTCTAAAAAATTCAGTGATAATGTCAAATAAGTCTTCTGCAATAAATCCCAAGCGAGCTTATAGAATTTAAAATTGAAGCCGTCTGGACCAGGACTCTTAGAACCATCACAATCCCACACACATCTTTTAATTTCATCAAAGGTCACCTCTTGCTCTAGCCAAAGAGACAACTTTGAATTTAACCTTTTAAAACCTACAGGACCTATCTCTGCTTTCTTCCTAATTGGAGCTTTATACAGATTGTAGAAATAATCAACAGCAGCCGATTTGATTTCTGGTAAAGACCGAAGTTCAGCCCCCTTATGATTGATCATCATAATTTGAGATTTGGCTTTTTTGAAGTTAGCTATCAAATGGAAAAACCTGGTATTACAATCCTCTAGCTTGCACCACAACTGTCTAGATCTCTGCCTCCACTTGCATTCAACTCTATTACTGTAGGTCAATTTATCCCTTATAAGAGATTCAAGCTTGAGGTGATCTGAGGGACATAGAGAACCAGCCTCCTATTTTCTCTCTAGATCATCAATTTGGGAAATCACAACATGAAGCTTGTGCTCTTGATCACTAAAAGCATCTTTATTCCATCGCTGAAGTTGAGCTGCTACAAAGCTAAGCTTCTTAATAAATCTGAAGCATCTTGGGAGTGCAGTACACCCGTCAAACCAAAAGCCTCTAATAATGTTTTTGAAGTTAGGGAATTAGAGCCAACAGTCCAAAAATTTAAAAGGACGATAACCATTCTCTAAGAGGCAATCAGACACAAGCAAGGGGCAATGGTCTGACATTTCTCTAGGTAAATGATGGAGCATTACATTGGAGAACTGAAGAAGAAAGGATTCATCTGAGAAAGCACGGTCTAGTTTGTTCATCAAGCAATTCCTGAACCAAGTGAAGTAACCTCCAACCAGTTGATACTCAATAAGGTGACAAGAATCCAGAAAATTCCTAAAAGCTGAAAAGCCCTTGATATGAAGATAACCACTGCTTCTATCAATCTGATTTAAAGTCTCATTAAAATCTCTCATCATCAACCACGGAATAGGGAATACATGTTTGAGGATACACAAGTTATTCCAAAGATCCCAATTTTTCTGACAAAGAACAAAGGGCATAAACACCAACAACAGCACAGATAAAACCACTTTGCATATGCTGACCGTACAAACCAATCCACCCGTAACCATATTCAACAGAAGAAACCTGAAATTTTGTATCATCCCAAAGAGCAATCATACCCCCTCTACTTCCTTCAGCCTCATTACAAGCCCAGTTAACATTGATATTGTTCCAAACATGAAAAATGAAAGAGTCTGTGTAAGTCTTAATTTTTGTTTCTAGAAGAAAGCACACATCAATATTATGAGTATCAATAAGCCTACCCACCGCCCGTAATTTTCCAGCCCTACCTAGTCCACATAAGTTCCAAGAGAGAACCTTCATAAAAAAACAGAAAAAATCCTAACCAAAACAGAGGAAACAAAGGACTTACTTGACAGCCCTCCAGTCAGCCTCCTCTTGTTGAAGTTGTTTCCGAATATCTCCTTCAAAAGCATACAGGTTGGAATTGTCCCCAATAAGCAAAGCTTCCCCAATCTAGACCATACCCTGAACTTCTCGAACTTCTGAACTCACAGTAGCTTCTTCATCTCTTGATTGTACAGATCCTGTTATACAAAGATGTTTATGAGAATCCCCAACATTTTGAAAATGGCATCTATTCCCCATGTGAACATCTGAGTCATCTGTGGATTCTTCTCTATCATCCGCATGTCTCTGTAAAGTCCCATGAATAGTTAAAAGTTTTGTCTTTCTTTGTTTTGAGCAAAATTTCACTTGACTGTTGTCCTGTTGAGGAAGATCTCTAGAGTTGGTATGCACAGTAGAACCCAACTTTAAGGGTTAGCTTGCTTCATCCGTTTGAGGCCATGTATCTTGAATTGGCTCATGGGCCAAATCATAATTGGAGCAAGAAAAAGAGGAGGTATTGTCAAGGGAGTCAGAGCAGTAAGTACCCAAACTAAGTTGGGCTTCTAACATAAGGGGGTGGCCCGAAGTAACGCGTCCAAGGTCCACCAAATGATGAGCTTGAACATTAGAGTCTTGCACCTAGCTAACATCTGCAGTATTATTGCTAGTGATGCTGACGTGATGATTTAAGTTTTGAGTATATCCCAAAATTTCAGGGAAAAGATCTGTAGAGATTGTTGGGAAGTGGACTTGTCCCCCTAGTTGTTGCAGTGCATTTATGATGACAAGAGAGCTGTGGTCTTGGAGACTAATTGGAGCCGAATAGATAGCCTCCCTATAAGCTAGATCACCAGCTAGATGTGGTTTAGCAGTTGCCGCCTCTTCACAATTTGAAAAAGATTTCATTTTCTCCCTCATATCAAGCCCCACGTCATGAGTAGTTTCAATTGAAAAATGTGTTATAGTTCCATCCGAACTAGATTCAGATCCACAGGTTGTGTACCCATCTTCCAAAACTAAGTTACTATGGAAGGTGTCCATGGAGTAGCAAATTGAGTCAGCCATGGGATGGTGAAGATTGTCGATTTCATCAATATGAATGGTATGATCTTCCCCATCAATGTGCAAGATGATTGTCTTTCTTATATCTTCATCACTTCTTGTACCAAGCAATAAGCGTAAAGATACAAGAGCTGAGCGTCTACGGCCTAAACGGTCAAAGCCAATAATATCTCCTATAGATCTGAGAAGAGTTGCTAGACAGTTTCTGTTCCATCCAACTATTGGCAATCCTTGTATGGAGATCCATGCTAACCTATCAATGACACAATCCGCAGAAAGCCATGGCCTTATATCATCAAAGTATTTGTCCCAATAAGGCAAGTCAACCTCAAAAGCATGCATCATGGAGGGATGATCTTTAAATAGGAGCAGAACCTGTGAAGCACCAAGACACCTCATTCCGATTGATTGAATATCACAACTAATAAGGTCATCTTGAATCTTTCCATAGTCTACACCTGCAGATATGGATGCAAGCAAACAATTATTCAGCCATGATATGTCTTGTGGTTTTGGAGAGTAAATGATAGTTTCTTTCATCGAAACAAGTTTAGGTGGCTTTTGAGGAAGACAAGTTTCTGGCGCAAACATTTGATGGTGCGGGGTATCCATAGTTTGCAGAACTGTTGCATAGGTTCGGTGATCTCTTGTTCTAAAAGGTGGGCTTTTCAGTCTAGCTACAGGTTTAGGGGGATTTTGTGGGATTATGCCTTGGGTGTGTCTTGTTTCATATCTTGCTAAGTTGACCCGCAACTTGAAAGAATCAAACCAAATATTATTTAAGCTGTGAAGTAGATCATCAGTTGAGTCTTTAGAGGAAAGGGTACAAAACCCAAATCGTCTTCCAGCTTTGTTTGGTTTTCTTGCCATAAAAAGGCTTTGGACAGATCCAATTTGGAGAAGACGAGCTCGAAGATCATGGTAAGAAAGGTAGCTTGGATATCTCTCCAAGTAGAACTTGTATGGTTGAGGGTGGTGTGTGTGGGACAGGGGACATGAAGGTGGAAGGATTTGGGTGTTTTGTTTGTTTGAAGGATGTTCATGTTGATGTTGGTTTGCCATGGCTTTTTGGAGAGGTTTTTTAAGGTGGACATATAGCTGTCTTTTCTTGTTTAATCATGACTTGTTATTAGATGTAATACAGTCTTTTTGCAAGTTTTATCAGTCATTACAAAATTAATTAGGCCATCTCAATCTTTTCACATTTCTAAAACATAAAACATGTCTGAATTACCTTTAGAAAAGCAAAATGTATTTAACACATATATAAGGACCTTTTAAAATTTTCATTTTTTAAAACATTGTAAAGTGACTAAATTATCTTTAAAAGTAAAAAATTTAGAAACACTGTTTGGGGTTTTTTTATATTTTTATTTTGATTTTTTAGTTATAATCAATTTGACTAAGAAAAAATTTATTATTTTAATAAATATAAAATATTGTTTAAAAACTAAAGTGATTGGTGCGTACGTGTGGGATACACCACACCTTTGGTTTGGCACCAATGGCGTTTTCTTTTTGTTTTCTTTATTTTATCTCTCTTTCTCAATTTATATGCCCAATCTTTTAGATTTTCAAAGCAACCCTTAAATTTGTTTTCCTTCAGATTTGATCTATATTCTTTTGCTTATTATTTTTTATTTAAAATAATTTATAAAATTAATTTTTTTTTTCAATATCATCATACTTCAACTTTTTTTCATCTCTTATATTTAATTCTCATTCTTTTGAATGCTATTTTTTATTTGAGATAATTTTTTTTTAAAAAAAATATGATTTCATCCTCCTTTGGATTTCTTTCATATCAGATTTGATAATCATTATTTTGATTGGAATATTTTTAGTTTGGTAAATTTTTAATATTGATAATTTTTTCTAATTTCATCCTAAAACATTAAATTTGTTGGGAATTAAACTTCTTGATTGAGTTCATGTCTAGAATTTCACAAGTTATGAGTTTGGGAGATTAACCCAAATTTAGAAAATTTGCCTGGGTTTGCTTAGGTTTTTTATTCCTTTTGTTAAGCTTATGTTTTTACAGTTCAACATTAACTTAATTGGAGACTGGGGTCCAATATTTTTTTATTTGCTTTCTATAGGATTTGGTTTCTAATTTTGAAAATGACTCAGGTTATCTCATATTTTTTTATTTATTGTTCTTTGTTAAATTTAGATTTTTAAAAAGAAAATTTGTTTTTGAATTAAAATAATTGATTAAATATAAGCATGAGATTCTCACATCATGATATATTTGTTTGGTTTGCTTTCCAAGCTGATGCTGTGACAGAGTATGTAGCTTCTTTCATTGTCGTTGTGCAGCCTTTTATAGTGATGTTAGAACCTTCTCGACAAGCTTTTTCTGGTGGTAGGGTGGTGTCCATAGCAGAGCAACAAAGAGTCTCCTACAGGCTTTTCATTCTTCTTCTTTTGAGTGTGATATTGACAGTTTATTTTTTATAATTAGTTATTGTTGATTTTTTATTGTTCTCTTTATTTACTATTGATGCCTCCATTTTTATCATATTATTTAATTAATTGAGCTTATCGAACCTAATCAAGTCAATAATCTAAGTCTCGGATTTTTCTTAGTTCTTGAAAAATAATAGCATTGCCTGAACTTCTTTTGTTTTTTACAATAAATTTTTTTTGACTTGGCTCACACCGTACGCACACAAATCACCTATCTAATTGAATCTAATTGTAATAGTTTCTAAATGTTCTAAAACAATAGAAAAACAATTTATATATGTCACATAAATCATAGTATTAATCGTGGAATAGAAAAGAGGTTCCATGCCAAAAAATTTCATGGAAATAAAAACATCGTTTAGCAAAAAGTTTCCATGGCACTTGAGAAGAGAACATTAACTAAGAACTTTCAGAGAAAATGTTACTCTATTTCTCAGGAAAATTTTATTTTTACACTAAACTTTTTAGGAAATTTTATTTTATACAATAAAGCTCTTGAAAAAAGCCAGTAATTAGTGCACGGATTATTACTAGTTATTTAGGAAAGAAAAGATACATGAGACTGGAAATTAATTTTATGAGGTTAATTACATTTTTATTAATTTTAGTAGTGTCAAATTACTTTAAAATCAATTAAACTCTAATAAATTATTTTTACATAAATACATTATATCTATTTTAACAACAATCTTGTTCGATAAAATAGGTAACATTCTCTGCATGATTTCTTTTCGTTATTTCAAATTTTTCACCAATTACAATACTTTGATTTACGTAGGTTTTTTTATTAAAAAAAAAGAAGAAGAAGAAGAAGAAAACGGAAAAGCTAAATGGGGTTGAGTATAATATTTATAATAATTCTATAGATCTGTCAACAATTTTCAAAGAATAGTTAAATAGGATTGGAGAAAAGAATTGGAGGGTATTAGAATGAGAACATAAGACTAAAATTATTTTTGAAAAACTTTCTAATTTTAACGTGTCAATTATAACACATTATTAATTGCATGAATGAAAAAAAAAATTGTGGTGAATTATATTTAGATTTATAAGTAAAATAAAAACTCACACAATAATCAAAACTCTTGCTATGTTCTTTCACTATTTAATTTTTTTTTCTATTATCCTAACGTTGTTAGCTATCAATTAAACTATATTCAATATTTTTTTTATAAAGAAATTATATTAATTCTTAATCTAATTAAGTTAATTGACATGGAATTTTACTCATATAATTTATTACACATATATATGAAGGGAGAGGGTCACAAACTTTCTACTAGAGAAACCAATGTTCATGGCTAAATAATTTATATAAACTATTTAATTAATTATGTTTTTCTCTCAAATCCTATTCGATAGACCATTTACAGATATTGGTAGCTAAAATAAAAGGATTTACCTTTTTCTATAGAGTTTCTTTCTTCTTGCTCAATTCTTGCCATTTTTTTGTAGGGAATTTTACTTCTTTCTAGCTTGGCTCAATTCATCATCCATCATCTTTCTTTTCATAAAGAAATGGTGTTTATATATTTACATACTATTATAATAGAGTGGTGAGAAACACCTTAACATTGGATCTAAGAGTTCTTATTAAAAAGGCTATTTGCATACTAGAAAATTACAATAATCACCTAGCATGCCCTTACAACTAGATCATCACTCAATTATAAATAGACAAGACTTTTTATACAAGTCTAATTTATAAATACACAAAACTTTTTAAACTTTTTATACAATTCTAATCTAGTCAATTTAGAGGAATTATTTAAAAAATAAAAGCCTCAAAACAATTTGGTTTTGAATTTAAAAAATAAAAGATGTGGAACAACGCATTTCACTTTAAGTGAAATGGATCATTTCACTTAATTATAAGTGAAATAACATTGTTTCATTTAAAGAAAAAAAAACCTAAAATGACATCGTTTTGGGAATGCATTAACAGTCCCTTTCTTCCCTAACGAGACAACTTGCAATTTCTTAGTTTTTTCATGGCTTCAGCTTGGATTTGACCACGATTCTCTCCCTCTTATGCCTTCAAGAAAGGCCAAGAAACATACCACTTCTCTAACATGTATGTGTATTACATGTTCAACCCAAAAACACACGGCTTTGACCCTCTAAAATGCTGCAAAATCTGGTGTGAAAATGGCAACCCAAACATATTTGGTCAAAGAGTCAACTATGATGAAGGATTGAGATAAACTTCAAGAGACCAAGGGTCATGATCATGCTACTAAAAAAGGTTTTAGAACTTTAATCATTGCCTATAAATAGAGAGACAATGTAAGAAAGAAAAGGATTCAAGCTTAAAATAAAAATACAAAAGGAAGAATGATAGTTGTTTGATTTAGAAATATCAAAGGGGAGAATGAAGAAAAGAGAAGAAAACTTCAAGAGAGAGACAACTCATAGAGAGAGAAAACTGACCAAAACCAAATCATCTCGTGGCCCAACCATTATCTCTTCCATCAATAGTCACCACATATGTTCCTCCCTTGTCTAAAACTAGCCCTGGTATAAGACCTTAACTCTCTTCCTTTTTTTTTCTTCTTTTTACCCTAGTCTTTTTTGCATAAAGGTTATTATTCACTCAATTTTTTTTTTATTTTACTAGCTTTGAAGTAGCATTAGATTTATTTTATAAAATTGTGTTATCATATTTTTACATGTGCATGTGTGAAATAATTCTTTTTTGGAAAATGATAACTTTTAACTCATGTATTTTTTTATTTTATTTTATTTTATTTTTAATGGCTAATAAATATAATAAGAATAATTTCTTAAAATTGTGTTGTTACCTTTTTACGTATACATGAATGTGAAAAAATCATTTTCTGAATTATCTTATGTTATTTGAATTGGATTTGCAATAGAGTTAGCTTTATTTTGTGAGTTGACTTCATTTTATTAAATTATGTTAGTTTCCTTTTCATGTACCAATGTTTTTGAAAAAAATTATTTTTAGAAATCAACTACTTTTTACTTATACATTTTATTTTTATTGGATTTACAATAATGTTACTATCATTTTTTACATATAGGTTGATATAATAGTCAATAAGGGTCCAATCAGCAAGTCAATACCAATAGTATCAATTTTTACCTACATGTTTAGTTTAAGAAATACACTTGTGACCCTCTAAAATGCTGTAAAATTTGGTGTGAAAAGGGCAACTTATGCATTCTTAACCAAATAGTCAACTATGGTGAGGTATTGAGATAAGCTTAGAGGGATCAATGATCACAATCAAGCCATTTAGAAAGGTTTCAAAACCTTCATTCTTGCTTTTAAATAAAGAGGCAAACCAAAAAAAACTAAAGGGATCTCAAGCTAAAGAGACAAAATACAAATGATAGAGAAAGATAGAAAAAATAAGAGATTTTTAAGTTAATAATGAGAGTTGTTTGAGTTAAAAATTAGCATAAAGGATACAAGAAGAAGATAGAAACAATAAAAATAAAGAAGAAGAAAACCTAATGAAAGAGATAGAAAACCAACAAAAACCAAACCAACTTATGGTCCAACCACCGTCTCTACCACAAGCAGCTACCATAATAGCTTCCCTCTTGTTTGAAATTAACTCCAATGTAAGACCCTAGCTAATTTCCCTCCTTTTTTTTTACCCTAGTTTTTATTTTATTTTTTTTAATGGCTTTAAAATGTGCTATCGCCATTTTACATACACATGCATGTGAAAAAAATTCATTTTAGAAAATTTTTAATATTTAACTCATGCATTTTTTTGTCTTTTTAGTAGTATTACTTTCATTAGTAAAATTATATCATTGCCTTTTATTTATGTATATGTGTGTGAATATTTATTTTTCAAATGAAGAATAAAAACACATCGACGAGTTTTCATCATGTTTAATGTTATATTTTGATCAAAGCTTGGGTTTTAACAGCTAGGTCAATGTTTCTCCTAGTTTTACGAACCGATGTAGGCCTAATGCACATTTTTAACTTCAAAATGATTTAAAAAATGAGTTGACGAGTTTTTATTATGTTAATATCATGTTTGGATTAAAATTTATTTTTAATGGTTAGGTCATTGAGTCTCCTAGTTTTAGGGATTGATGTAGGTCTAGCAAGATGCTTTTAATTAAATAATAATAATGAGTTATGAAACTCATGATTCAAAGCACGTCGCAAACTAGACAAACATCAATCAATAATAAATGGCTTGTAAATAAGCTCATAAATTAATTTGGACAATAATAGCATGTGTAGAAACAAATTTAGGAGAAAATATATAATTAAGGTAACATTTCATTTGAAAGTATATGGTAATGGTGATTTATATCTTCCCTTAGACAATAATAGCACACGCAAAAGAAATATAGATATGAATAAAACCCAACAAAAATAAATATTAGTGCAAAAAAATAAAGTATAAGATCAAAATATCAACATTAGTAGTTCAAAGATTAAATTTAACATTTGACAGAAGATCATGGTTTGATCTAAACTAAAAAAGGAAAAAAGAGTTGCTAGGTAAAGCACGTGACCCAAAAAAGAGTTACTTATGACCCAAGCCTTTTACAAATTATATAGGGTTAGATTAGTCATTTTTCTTTTTCTTACACACTAAAATTACTAATATAACCCTAGAACTAAAAGACAAGCCTATTGCTCAAGGATGTTTTGGTTTTTTAGTTTGATCACTTTGATGCTCTTAAAGATAAAATCAACATATCTTTATCATTAGGATTTTTTCTCATTTAATATTAGTTTATTGTATATTTGAAGGTCGCATAAGGGTGTTTTAGTAGTTGACATATGTTAAATATTATTTAAAAAAAAAAAACCTTATAAAGCATGTATAACTCAAGCAAACATATGGATGGCCCCAACACTATTCAAGTGACACTTACAAAGTCGTAAAAAACCTTATAGAGCATGTATAACACAAGCAAACATGTGGATGGCCCCAACACTATTCAAGTGACACTTACAAAGTCGTCTAACCACCAAACGTTGTCTTCCATGTCAACATTTGGAAGGTTACAGTGCCTATAATGATGTGATGCATGGACCAAACGCACCTTTACTTTAGCATCGGTGGCCATTTCTTTTTCTTTTTCTTCTTCTTCTTCCTGAATTCATAATAGCCCCTTCAAAATTTCAAACTAGCCCCTTCAATTTTTTTCCTTCACATTTGGTCCTTGTCCTTTTGATTATTATTTTTTTATTTTTAATAAGCTATAAAATTATATATGTTTTTAATTTCATCCTTTTTATTTTTTTAATATTTCAAATTTGATCCTAATTCTTCAACTAGTATTTTTTTATTTTTAATATTCTATAAATTATATAAAAAATTCAATTTCACCCCTTTCATTTTCTAATCTTTCAAATTTGATCCCAATTTTTTTATTGCTATTTATTTGATTTGTGATCATTTTTAGATTTTGTTTTACAATTTAATCCTTCATAAGTCTTTTTTTTTCCATCAAATTTGATCCTTGTTGTTTTTATTGCTATCTTTTTTCTTTGAAAATTTTTTTAAATTGATATTTTTTTAAAATTTCATCCTACAAAATTAAATTGATCGGAAATTAAGTTTTTTGATTAAACCCTAGTAAACAATTTCAAGGATTGTGAGTTTTAGAAATTAGAGTAAATTTAAGAGTTTTTCCTCGGTTCGCGCTATTGTTTTTTCCTTTTTGAAGTTAATGTTTTAATTTTACCTGTTTTTTTAGAGTTTTCTTGTATTATTTTTTAAAGCTTGTCTTCTATAGGATTAGTCTCATGTTCATGACCAAAGTCATCAGTTTCACAAGTTAACATTGATTGACTTTATTTTTACCTATTTTTAAATTAATTTATTTCAATTTCATCTTTCAACATTTAATTTATTTGAAATTGTTCTTCTTACCTTTTTTTTCTCCTTTTCTTTCTATTTGGTTATCTTGATCCTGAGCCCCTGGTTGTGAGGTTTGCAAGGTAACCCAGATTAACTATGAATTGTTTTTTTGTTACGGGATTAGTCTTGAGTTTATAACCAGAGCCAGTAGTTTTAAAGGTTAAGGCAGACTGGCTTTTTTTTGTTCTTTTTTTTATATTTACTTAATTAATTTTTTTTCTTTAACATTTGATTTATTGAAAGTTGATCTTCTTATTGTTTTTTTTTTTTATTTCTATTAGGTTATCCCAAGCTTATGCTCATGATTGTAGGATTTACGAGCTAACCCAAGTTGACTCATTTTTTTTCATTATTTTCTTAAATGAAATTTCTTTTTGGTTTCCTTCCTTCAATGTTAAGGTGTTCGATAATCAAACTTCATGATTTTATTCAATTTTCTTTCAAACGCAATCATCATGGTATCATGATTGGGTCAAAGATTTTCATCTTGACCTGGGTTGGCTTTGATCGAGTTTTTTCAACCATTTTCTAACTATATTTTTTCTTAATTTTCATCCTTCAACATTTTATTTTCTAGAATCGAGCTTTGGGTTTTTTTTTTCTTTTTAGTTTTTGTGGAGTTATCATATTCTCATTTGATTTATTAAGAATTGATCTTCAGATTTTTTTCTACGTTTCTTTTTATGATATTATCTTAATCTTATGTTCATAGTCACAAAGTTTACGAGTTAACCTGGTTTAACTGAGGTTTTTTTTATTATTATTTTTCCTTTTAACATTGAATTATTTGATAATTTGGGTAAGCCCAGGTCAGGTTCTTCTTACCATTTTTTCATTGTCTTTTTTTTATTTGTTTATTTATTGCTATTGCATTTTTTTAATTATATTATTTAAATTATCAATTGAACCAATGACTCGGGTCTCAAAATTTGTTTTTGGCATTCTTGGTTTACATTGACAAAACTTTTGTCTGGCTCACAGCAAAGCATAGACCACAAATCTAGTAAATCCTAAATTCAAACCTGGTGTCATATTTTTAAATTTGAGTTTGTTTAAGTTTTAAGAATAATATATTTATGAGATATAATATTAATATTAATTTTGGATCGATTTATTATAGGATTGAGGTAGATCCATATTTGATCTATTCAATATGTATTCAATTATTGTTAATGAATTTATTTTCTATTTATTGACATAGATGATTCTCAATTTATTTAATTAGATGTGTGCATAAGCTTTCTGATTTACACTTGATATTATTTATGTGACAAAACATGTTGCAAATGCTTGTATGTTCATTTTCTTTGTTGAAAAAACATATTTGGCGTGCGGCAAAGCGTGGGTAAACTTGTTAGGTTTTTGAATATCATACACGCAGCGGAAACAATAAAACAAAAATAATTTGGGTGTCCCTGGGATCCTATATCTAGAATTGTTTTAGGGGTTTTTTTACTTGGAAATTTAATCTTCTTTTATTTTGAATAATTCTTTAAAGGCTGGGTTATAAAAAACTACAAGTTATCCAATTGTCCGGCCTTCAACACTGATCCATACAAACCACTAGTGAAAAATCTCCTAAATCTCTATTTAGAAGAAATGGATTACTATGCTTAAAGTGTTAACTCTCTATTCTGTGAATTACATAGTTTTTCTGTATAACAATCAACAACTTCACAATAAGATGTATAGCTTACTTTTATAGGAAAATTTGAAGAAAAAAACCCTACAAATTAGCAAGCTTTCATTTTTTCCCCTAAATAATATCCATATATTAATTCAGAATAATTTTAGAAATTAATTCCTTACTTGATTTTTCTTGTCTAGAAATATAATCCATGTATTAATTATATTATAGTTCTTAATTTCTAAAATATATTTTAATCAAGTCATATTTAATTAAATCATATTAGTTTAATTTCTGACTAGTGATTCTTCATGTGTATGTCCCATTAGGTTCCTAATATGTTGGTCCAAATATAAATTATAATTCTAATTAAATAGAATTTTTTTAAAAGTAAATAATTTATTTTATCATCAATTCAACATTTGATTAATTTATATTTGAAGATCAGGTGTGTTATACTCGACATCGCGGCAACCTTTAAAAATTCAATCGCGAAAGAATAACTTTATGGCATCTTGTTCTTGGGGGGAAAGATCTTATTTAAAGAGTCGCTACCTACTATTATAGTCACTTAAAACCCTAACTAGTCAACAGAGATTTTATGGTATAGTACTGCTTATACAAAAGAGAAGATATTATTACCCCTTAAGCGTCCTACGTAAGGTAAGTTGTATTACTAGTTTTGTCTTAAATTGCTAAAAGTTTGTTGGGTTATGCTATCGATAGTCTGCTTGTAATATTCTTGAATCTATGGCCAGTGGATATTCAGATGCGAATACTTTCAACTCTGTCGTTGGTAAATATTACATAACATAAAAAAAAGTATAGTATTCCTAACTCTAACGCTAGTGAATAAACCAGTAAAATTTGAATTAAAAGCAAAGCATACATATTTTTTGTTATTTTTTTACATATAAAAAAAGACAGGTATGTATTGCATACCAGATTCGCATTTTACAGTAAAAATCTACAAATTACATATACTGTAAAATAAATTAAAAATGGTCTGCAATTTTTTTAAAAATTTTCTGATATCACAAAGGAGCTTATTTGGCCAGATATCAAAACAAAAAAGAATAAAACAAAAAGAATTGATATAAGAGTATATTTTATCAAATACACTCTTAGCCCGGAACAAATTGGGTTAGCTGGCCTGATACCCAAGCACAGCCTAATCTCAACTGTTTTCTATTTATTTATTTTTTTACTGAATTTAGCTCAGCTCATACAGGTTGGGATACTAGCCGAAACGAGTGGCTCGGCTGGCCATTAGGTGCATGCACAGTCACGGATGAATTAAGTTTCATGTGCAGTAAGAAGTGAATTATAATTGCATGCACAGTAAGAAGTGAATTATAATTGGAAGAGAAGAACTTGCCTGGTTCGCTAGAGAAGAAGCCGATGATGGTGTGATGGCTGACCGATGCTACCTCCTCTCCTCTGTTCTTTCTCTGATTTTCTGGTTTGCTGGAGAAGAAGCCAATGATTGTGTGATGGATGACCGATGCTACCTCCTGTCCTCTGTTCTTTCTCTGGTTTTCTTTCTGTCTTTGTTCTGTTGTTTCTCTCCCTGTGTTTGCTCGTTCTCCCTACGTTTTTCTCCTGGGTTCTGTCACTGTTTCTGGTGCAGTTGCTGCTGAAGATGGAGCTCTGGAGCTGCTACTGAAGACGAAGTCGAGGGCGTGCTGCAGGATTACAACGGTATCACCTTTTGTTTCTCTCTTCTGTTCGTTCGTCCCCCTGTTTTTTTCCGTCCGTGTTCTCTGGTTTTCCCCCCCTGGGTTCTGTGGGGCTTTGTCTATTCGTTCCTCCCCCGTTCTTTGTGGCCTTTCTCTGGCTTTTATAAAGCCAGGGAATGCCATGCAGTTGCCTCTAGATAATGAGGCGACCGACCGTTGTTGCAGGAGACATCGTGGGCAGCTGGCAGGGAAGTGGTTCATGAATGAAGAAGGTGATGAACATTTTTCTTTGAAACGGCGCTGTTTTCACCTTAAATGGATATTTTCAATTTACCCCCTGAATTTCTGACATTTAGTAATTGGATCCTTATGGAAATCTTTGTGTTTTTTTTTTAAATTTTACCCCTGGATTAATTGCAATTAAACCCCTGAATTTTGGTGTCATTTACAAAACAATCATTGGTTCCAATTTAATCAATGCAGTTCTTAATAGGCTCTTCAACTTTTAATTCTTTTAAAATTACTTCTGGAAAAAATCAATTCACTCCCCTATGGTATCATCACCTATTCACTTATGTTCTTTAACTTTAATTTCTTGCAATTTTGATTCAAATCAGCCCCAAACTTTGATATTTCTTCAATTAAGCCCTTCATTGCATTAATTAAATAAATCAAAGTTTAATTAAGTCCATAAACTTATCATTTCTTCTAATTTTTGACCAAATTGACTCCTAAATTTATAATTTCATCCTTATTAGTCCTTAAACTTTCACCTCATATTGTCTTGACCCAATTCTCAAATTATTTTTTATTCATTTATTTTTTTATTTATTATTTATTATTTTTAAAAAAAATCAAAATTTAGGTTATGACAAGATGCATTGTCTAGTAATATTTCTTGATCTCCCAAATATTTGAAAAGTCATTGGTAGTTTAACTTAATCTTTCAATGATAGGTTTCTCAGCGTAATTAATATCATTTCATCAATAATGTTTCGATTTAACATTAAAGCATGAAGTATATTTATCATGTTAAATCATGTTTGTTCTCTATATAATAATTATTGATCTCCTAAATGTTTCGATTTAACATTAAAGCGTAATAAGATTTGAAATTTTTATCAAATCTCATTTTATCTTAGCTAAGGATTTCTCAATCAATACTATTTGAGAACATATGAAATATTTTTTCTAATTCATGTAGGGTGATGAATCTTCTTTTGATCACTCAAACACTTTCATATAGTTCATGTTATACTCAATGCCTACCTCTTTGTTACTTCGAGTAAAATAACATGTAACAGAATCAAAGTATAATATTCTCTATATAAAATAACTTTGCGGTCTCAAGTTTAAAGATTACTTATATAACTGTCACGTGAGCCTTTTCATAGATTTAAATGATCTCTCCATATGAAATTCTCATACATGTCAATTCAATGTACATGTTATATGACAACCACTTATATATTAGTTCTACGTATCTCTTATATCTCAGCTTATGAGAACAAATGCTTCATTTTATAAATAAAAAAATATAATATGTATCAGTCTCTATATCTTTAATAAATGTTTAATATTTAAAAGAGTATTGACCATGAATATTTTAAAAATAATATTTAGATGCAATAAGAATATCATAATTATAACAATTTTATAATTTTCTTTACAAAGTATTTTTGTCTCGTGAACTTTATCTTTATTCTAGATTTATATATCGAATATTAAATTTATTAATCTAATATTATAGAAATATTAAAAATAAATTAAATTTTTATTAATAATAAATATATATTTATGAATATAATGATATTACATTCGAAATGGCTACTGTTATATTAAACAAAATAGCTAGTTTTTCCTAGACTATGTGCATGTGTGGGAAACATGAATATATATAGTCATAGTGTCTGTGTTGTTTTAAGGTCTCCCTTTCTTTTATATTATTTATATATTTAAATGGTGTGGAGCAATCATTTTTTCTGCACCTAAAAGCACAGTGGATTACAACATTAATTTAAAATGCATTCCTTTTTTTTTTTTTTTTTGTACTTTTTCATTTTTTTTCCAACTTTTCTCTTTTTTTCAACTTTTCTCTGTTTTTTTTTTTTTTGCATTTATTTTTTTTCCAAAATTATTTTTGTTAATTTTACTTTTTAAATATTGAGCTGGTTAAAAATTTTGCTTTGTAATTTTTTTCCTTTAAAATACTGTGCATTGTTGCGGTGTTTTCCCACATAGTTTTTCTATTTTATTTTTTTATTTTTCAAAATTATATTTGTCGATTTTTTTTTAATATTGGGTTGATTAAGAATTTAGTTTTGTAATTTTTTTTCTTTAAAATATTATTGATTGCTACACTGTTTCTCCGCATAGTTTTTTTTAATGATTTTCTCTGAAATTATCTTTTTTTATTTTATTTTTTAATATTCAGCTGATTAAAAATTACAGTTACAATATGTGAGGAAAACACTGTAACTTTCTTCAGAAATTACAGTGGATTGCTACAATGTTTTTTTCTATTTTGTTATGTTTTTTTTCTAAAATTTTCTTTGTCAATTTTATTTTTTAAATATTAAGCTGGTTAAAAATTACAATTACAAATAAATATAAGTTTTTCCTCATAAAAAACTATGGATTGATATAGTTTTTCCTCACATGGTTTTTTTTCAATTTCTTTTTTTGTAATTTTTTTTTCAAAATTATCTTCGTCGATTTGTTTTTATATATTGAGTTGGTTAGAATTGAACTTTGTAATAAAGCTTAATCATGTGGGGAAAACATTGTATTTTTCCTCACAAAACATTGTGGATTGCTACAGTGTTTTTCCACATGGTTTTTTTTTCTTATAATTTTTTCTAAATTTTCTTTGTCAATTTTATTTTTTTAATATTGAGTTTTTTGGAAATTACAATTACAAGTCATTACAAATAAGGCAAATCATGTGGGGAAGCATTGTAGCTTTCATCACAAAACACTATGAATTGCTATAGTGTTTCCAACATGATTTTTTTTTTGGTGTTTTTTTGTTATTTTTTTCTAAAATTATCTCTGTCGATTTTTTTTTAATATTGAGCTAATTAAGAATTTAGCTTTATAAATTTTTTCTTTAAAATACTGTGAATTGTTGCAGTGTTTTCCCATATGATTTTATTTTATTTTTTCCAAAATTATCTTTATTGATTTTTTTTTAATATTGAGTTGGTTAAGAATTATAATTACAATAAAGATAAATCATATGAGGAAAGCATTGTAGTTTTTCTCACAAAACACTATGGATTGCTACAATATTTCTCTAAATGGTTTTTTATTTTATTTTATTGGGGAAAATACTGTAGTTTTCCTCACAAAACATTATCAATTGCTACAACGTTTTTCCTCATGGGTTTTTTTCCTTCCAAGATTATCTTTGTTGGTTTTTTTTAATATTAAGTTGGTAGAGAATTTAGCTTTGTAATTTTTTTGCTTTTTATTAACAGAAAAACTAAATCATGTGGCGAAAACACTGTATTTTTCCTCACAAAATACTGTAGATTGCTACAAATCATTTTGTTCAGTCTCTAAATTTTTGATCACCAACACAACTTTTTTTCCGTCATGAAATATTTGCTCTATCATACCTTTAGTTTCTATTATTTATCTAGTGCTGGTTCACAATTATAACACTATCAAGTGTATTTGTTTTATAAGCCCGGGGCAGCGCGCGGGCATGTCATCTCGTGTGTGTGTGTGTGTGTATTGACAAATGGGCTTGAACCAACATAACCCAACCCTATTCCTTCCCTTTTTCTTTTTTTTTATCTTTCTTTTTCTTTTTAATTTTTTAGGGATAGAGTAATTAAGTGATGACAAGTTTTCCCTCTTTATAATGCTAAAGAAATGTATGGTCATCTTAGGAATAGGAAGGGATTAGATCGTACTAATATTCAAGTCCCATTCGTCTATAACAGTGGTAAACTATTGATTTTTTTTAAGAGTAATACCTTTATAAAAACAATAGGTTATTTAATGAGTGAACTAAGCTCAAAATACGGTTTTTGGCTTAGAAAGATACTCTTGCCTTCGTTTTTCATTTCTTTTTTTTATTATTATAAAAACTTGTGATTTAATGATATAAATAATGGCATGTAATGAAGAAAAAAAATGAATTTTTTATTTTGAAAATATTTCTTTTCTTGAGGCAAACTTGTCAGCTAAATAGTTCCTTTCTTTCTATCAAAAAAATGACTTTCAGAGGCATGTTAAGTAAAGATAATGCTAATATGTTATTGATGGAACTGAATCTTCAACAAACCCCTCTTCCTAGTACATGATGACCCTTCTCCTCCTATAAGATTATTCTTGAGGTAAGTTTTGTTGCTTCTAACCTCTATTAGTGCTGCAAATACTCAAGTTGATTTCACGATCTTCTGAGCATAATAGAGGCAGACTTTTAGTTCGATACTCACCAGATTATGAGGGAAAAAGGATCAAAGTATCACATTTCCGACGTCCATGTAATCACTTAGAGACTATCCGATCGTCTTAAAGCATTTGTATACAAGTTTTCCTCATGTCATGTTCCAAATGCAGAGCAAGAGGATTAAAAAGATCCAAAATGGACTCGAGCAATTCAAGAAGAAATGAAAGCACTGCGCAGTGGGTTATTTCCATTAGGAAGATGGGTCTATTGAAAGATATAAGGCAAGACTTTTGGGGAAGGGATATACATAAATGCATTGCATAGACTGTCAGATAACCTTCTCCCTAGTGACAGAGCTGAATACTATGAGAGTTTTACAGCAAATCTAGATTGGCCACTACATAAGTTTGATATGAAGAACATGTTTCTTCATGGCAATATCAAAGAAGTTTATATGGAAATATCACTGGGTTATATTGTTCCCTCAAGCATCGAAATTGTGTGCAAGTTGTTACGAGTATTGTATAGGCTACAACAATCACCTCAAGCATGGTTAGAACAATTTATCTTGGCTACGAGGAAATATTATTTTCAACAAAATAACTTGAATCATACTCTTTTATGAAAATATCAACAAGGTGAGGTAATTAATTTAATGATTTATATGGGTGATATGATCATAGAAGGGGATGACATGGAAGAAATTTCTAATGAAGAATCTGGAGGGCTGATATACTTTCAAAGAGTTTTAGTATCTGTATCGAAGCAATGTATATTTCTTTCTTGAAGGAAATATGTATTAGATTTGTTGTATGAAGTAGATATGATTGATTGTAAGCTAGAAGATACCCTAATTATCAGAAATTAACCACAAACAAAGAATACTCAGACCAAGTGTTAACCAACAAAGAGAGGTATAAGAAATCAGTGGGAAAATTAAGCTAGTTATCTCATACTCGTCGGGATATTGTGCATGTTATTAGTCTAGTGAGCCAATTCTTGTATTATCCTAGTGAAGATCATATGAATGCAGTGATTCAAATACTTCTTTGTATAGCAATTATAAAGACTAAATTTGAGTGATTATAGAGGTACTGTTGTGATAAATCTGTTGTGATATACTTGTTGGTTTTCCTTAACCCTATCCTGCGTGTTCTTCAAATGAAATTAAGTATGGAAATAAAGGAATATTTTTTTCAATCAAGAAGTATATATACTATTTAAAGTATCTATACTTTGAAACCCCAGAATTCTCAAACCATCTTCTCATTATTTATTATTATAAGAACAGTAGAACCAAAATAAAATGATAATTACATTAATTTTCTAACAAGTTTGCAACATCAATGCTATTATCAATTCATTTCTTCGAACAACTTCCCTTCAATCTCCATCCTCGCATTTCTTTCCAAAACTTCTAACAACTATTTGGAACTAGAATCTTGTATTCCATAGCCTTTGTTATCATGTGTTTAGGTATTATTTTATATTCTTTGAACTTGTTTGGTAACGTAGATGGCCGCGTGTTTTTAAAAATTATGAATTTTTATTTTTAAATAATTTTGATTTGTTGATATTAAAAATAAATTTTAAAATATAAAAAATATTATTTAAATATATTTTTAAGTAGAAAAATACTTTGAAAAATAATTATTACCACAATACTAAACAGATCATTAACTTGTTGCTTTTGGGTTTCTTTCTATTTGATCATGGTTCCTAGTATATTTTTCTTTTCAGGTTGGTTAACAAAAATCAAAATATTAAATACATTTATTTGACTTGGTGGACATGACTAATTGTAGCAGATTTTGAGTAATTTCAATTCTCTTTTTATTTTTATTTTTATTTTATTTTATTTTATTTTTTTAATCATAAAAATTTTAAAAAATTAGTTTTTGTTTCATAATAAATAAATAAGATGCTAACATAAATTTTAAAATCAACTCACAATCCAAATATGCTTTGATTTCATAAAACAAAAGTCACATATCTAACTAAGATTTCTGAATCTTTAACTACATTTAAAAAATATTCTAGCCTTATCTTCTTTCTTGTTGATGCATTTAAAGAGGTGTTTAATCCTTTCCGACACATTTCAATAATTTTATAAGCTATGGGCGCTAAGGTCAAACTCGCATGTCTAGTTGTAGCCCCAGGTTGTAAACACCTGGTGCTAGGGATGCCAAGCCCTTATAGCTGGGGTTGCAAAGCCTTGGGAGCTAGGGTCAAACCCGCGCACTTGGCTATAAAGACCCGTCACCTGGGGTGTGCAAACCCAAGGACCTAGGATCTGCAGAACCGTGCATTGGGTTCTATGTTACGACTCAAGGGTTTTAGGTCTTATGTTTTTAAATATAATTATTTGTATTATAAATATAATTATTTTTATTATAATTAAAAGTATTGATATAAAAAATATTATAATTTGTCTTATAATTAAACTAAATGAATCTTTGACTCTAAAAATGAAAATCGAAAAGGGAAGTATTAATATCAAAAATATTATTATTTTTGTTATAATTAATATTATTAATATTAAAAATACTATTATTTCTATTATAAATATTATTATTTTTATTATAGTTAAAATCATTAATATAATAGTTATTAAATTATAAAAAAAACATTATTAATATTGAAAAACAAAAATAGATTTTATTTGAAGGGTAAAATTAATTATTATTATTATTATCATTAATAAATTTGGAAAAATATTATTGTTATTGAAGAAAAAACCTTAAATTTGATTTGAAAGGATTAAAAACTATAAGAACTTGGGTCAGATGAGTTTAATATTATTTTTAATATTATTAATTTTGAAATAAATATTATTACTATAAAAAAACATAGAATTAATTTGAAGGGCAAAATAAATTATTATTATTATTATTATTATTATTATTATTATTATTATTATTAACCTGGGTCAAGGATCCCCTTCCAAACCCAAGAAACTTGGGGCTGGAAAGGGGCGTCTCATACAAGTTGCTTGAATGTGGTATAAGTGCAGACCCAAATCCCTCGGGTCTTGCAGCCCGCCTGACCCAAGACTATGTATCCTGCGTAAGGATCCAATTCTCATTGGTCCTGTGCTGTCATAACCCAATTTTTGACCATTTTGTTATTATTATTATTATTTACTGAAAAAAAAAATAAAAAAAAATGATGATGAAAAAATAATAATGATAATGATGAAAAAACAAGTAAAATAAAATAAATGAAGAATGAATTAAAATTTGGGTTAAGGGCAAAATGATTGAAAGTTTTGGGGTTTAATTAAACTTTGAAATTAATCTAATTAATCTTGAAATTAATTTAATTAATCCAATTAAGGGTTTAATTAGAGAATTGATAAATTTTTAGATTTAATTAAGCTTGGAATTAATTTAATTAAT
>Ga0325402_1000516_pt1 | contig 27316 bp, 22 predicted proteins | sample PopdelMetagenome_22_FD_207212 | JGI IMG/M metagenome (GOLD analysis project Ga0325402, IMG submission 207212) | Populus deltoides microbial communities from Bellville, Georgia, United States - Xylem-PdKOR-R3 | ecosystem: Host-associated > Plants > Phyllosphere > Stem > Wood/Secondary xylem... | reverse complement strand
ACAAGCCTTGAGATCTTAGATAAAATCTCATTTTGACAGCCCAAATATGATAGAGTTCACCACTAAACATTGGAATTGCAGATGCTATATTACTTGAAGTAGACATTGAAATAGAAGGAAAATAACTAACTGGTATTTCTGCTCACCCTCTCTGTGTTTAGCACTCACAATACTTGCCTCACCCTCTCTGTGTTTGTCACTCACAATACTTGCCTCACAGCCCGTAGGATATATGCTCTGATACCACTGATAGAAAATAATTAGTTCTCGAAACTGTAGTTTAAGTATAAGAAAAACAGATTCAAGATAGCAGAGTTGAGTAGAAAGATCAATATAATTCATTAATTTCGAATGCCTATATATAGGCTTACATAGAACTTGGAATGGATTGAAACTCTCAACAAACTTGAGAGATTATTGGAATTGAAAATAACAATCAGCAGCAGAATTCAACTGCTGCAAATCCTGAAGAATCAAAACACTAATATAAAATTTAAATAACATAACTGTACTTAACTCTATCTTACTCAAGGCATAATCTCATAATTCTAACAGAGAAGACATGACGACAAAAGAAGCTCAAAAAACAGCATTCCATCTCTTGGGTTCTTAATAGCCCTGGAAACAGCACAAAAGTTTTCTTGGATTATGGGGAGAGTGTGGAGATGGGAGGGGAGGGAAAGAATTTTATAGTGAGATAATAGGAGAGACACGACAATGGTAAGATCAAACATCATAAATGGAGAATTTGCTTGAAGTAAAAAAAATGGATTGGAAGTAAAGTAACATTCATAGGGTTATAAAAGACTAAGGGGTTCAAGTGGTAAGAGTTGCAGACTTGTAAAGAAACAAAAAGTGGAAATTCAGGCATAAGGGCAAGCTTCAATGGACTATTTGATAAGCTAGAAAAGTCAGGCTTCTCTTTGTCACTTGGAGAGGAGTTCAAGTTAGAGGTGAAATTAAGCAGATAAGAATTGACAGCCAAAATTTACCAGAAAATTGGCAATAATAATAATAATAATAAAGAGATTGCAAATGTTGAAATTCCAGTTGGTAAAATGATAGTACAAGTTTCTCAGGCAACAAGGTTTACCATTTGATCATGACAAAGCAAAAAGAAAAAAGAAATAAAAGAAACGAAAGTTTCAAGATAAAATTACCTCCAATCATACATCCAATTGTTTTTTTGTTTTTCTTTCACAAAAAAATAAAAATAAATAAAAAATCTCCATTTTTTAGGCAATATCAATGTTTTTAAAAAAATAAAAAAGATCTGGAACATGAGCTATTCATTTGATTGGATTCAATAAGGTCGGTTGGATTAGTAATATAATTAAAAAAGACATCGACAATAAATAAAGCAAAAAATACCAATAATTAATTATGAAAATTGAGTCAGCAATATCATATTTGAGGAAAAAAAAACTTGTTAAAGACTCATTGTTACTCTATTATGGACACCACTCCACCCTAGAAAAAACTTACCGAAACAATTCTAACACAACTGCGAAAAAAACTATATTATGACACTAAAAAAAGTTGTATACGTTGTTAGAACAATGATCTGGAAAGCAAACCAAATAAAATATCATGAAGTGAACATCTCTTACTTATAATTAATTAATTAATTAAATTTAATTTAATTTAATTAAAAAAATTCTTTTAAAAAAACTAAAGTTAACAAAGAATGAAAATAAAAAGGACTCAAGATAATTAAAGTTATTTTTAAAATTAGTGAAAAATCTTATAGAAAATAAATAAAAAAATTAACAGAGTTTAATCTATAATTAAAAAAAATATTGAAAGATGTAGTTGAAAAAATACGAGTTTAAAAAATAAAAAACAAAAACCAAGCAACTTCAGATGAATCTCTTAAACCAATATTAATCTTTTAAACCCTTAATTTGTAAAATTCTAAACTCAAGTTCAACCAAAAAACTTATTTACTAACCACTTTAATGTTGATGAATGAAATAAAAAATTAAATATTTAAATTTAAAAATTTTATCAAAGTAAAAAAATAATAATAAAAAAATAAGTACCAATTTTAATATAAGAATAAAATAAAATAAAATAAAATATCAAATAATAAAATTGAAAATAAATTTAATTAAAAAAAGAATTCAATACAAAATAAATAATAATCAATTCTAAGATATAGAAAAATTAAAAAAGAATGAAATTAAAAAAATATGTAGTTTTTTAAACAATTTTAAATAAAATAAATAGTAATAAAAATATAAACTAAATTTAAAAAATAAGGATTGTTTTGATAATTTAAAATTCAAACGTCAAAACCAAGGAATGAAAAAAAAAAAAAAAAAGATCGCAGGCCTCGAACCAACCAGAGATGAAGAACAATGGGATTTCAAATAATTGCTATTTTTTTAGAGTACATTAAAAGTATATTCCACCGACATCTGAATGGAGAAAGAGAGAAACAAGACTGGTAGCAGGAACCCAAAAGCAATATCTCAATCTAACAGCAATCTTCTACTTATCTTCTTCTTATTGGTTCATTGGGTGCCATTGATTAGTGGAAAGGAAGTGAAAGAAGAAGTCGTTGGCTATGGCTACCAAGTTGGATCTGTTAACTCTGGTTTCACAGGCAAGTCGTTGACTGCTGATCTTAGTCTCATCAAGGAATCCTCAGTTTACGGAGATGATATCCAACATCTCAGTCTTGTTGCTAGGTAAGAAGTTTAGTTTCTTTCTTGATTATTTTGATGTTGAGGATGATTTTTCTAACATTAATCTTATCTAACTATCAAATGTTCTTGAAAAACAGAAACCAAAAAGGCAAAAAGTCAATGGCTTTTTTAGGATGAACAATTTTGTTGTTTCTTTTTAATAATTTCTTGTGGCATGGTTAGTTCTAATCTTATCTTTGCTCAGAATGAGGGGAAAATGAATTTCTCATCATCTATTTTAATAAATTATGATAGAGGGACTAATATGAATAACTTTAAAACTTAGAGGACTATGCGAGCAACTTACCCTCTTCAAAGAATTATGTTCTTACCACACACTTAAACAAGGAGACGGCATATTTCCTGCTCTATGCTTTGACATGCTTTGCCTCCTAAACGCAGCTTTGAAACTAAGAACCGTTTGAGAGTCAGAATAACAGATTCCAAAAACCAAAGATGGGAGATCCCAGAAGACATTGTTCCCCGGGAAGGCCACTCTCCGGAAAACTACCTGCATTACTCTCCATTAAAGCATAGAGTCTTGCTAGAAAACAACCTCCTCTCTGACCCCAACTCGGACCTGCTTTTTACCCTGCACAACACCACCCCTTTCGGCTTCACCATCACCCGAAAGTCCTCTGGTGATGTTCTTTTTGACACATCGCCGGACACGTCCAATCCCGACACTTTCTTGGTCTTTAAGGACCAGTATATCCAGCTGTCTTCCAGGCTTCCTATAAAGAGGTCATCTTTATACGGTCTAGGAGAGCACACCAAGAGCACTTTCAAGTTGAAGCCTAAAGACGCATTCACCTTGTGGAATGCTGACCTGGGCAGTGCTAATATTGATGTTAATCTCTACGGTTCTCACCCCTTCTACATCGATGTAAGATCAGCATCGGCTGATGACAAAGTAAAGGCAGGGACTGCTCATGGTGTTTTACTGTTTAATAGTAATGGCATGGACGTAGTTTATGAAGGTGATAGGATAACTTATAAGGTTATTGGTGGCATTATTGATTTGTACTTTTTCGCTGGGCCATTGCCGGATATGGTGATAGAGCAGTATACTGAGCTAATCGGCCGGCCTGCCCCAATGCCATATTGGTCATTCGGTAAGCAGCACTGTCTCTACCTTCCTTGATTTATACTATTTTTCTTTGCAAATCTTACTGGCAACTTAACATGTTGTGGTCTGCAAAATTGCATGATAATTGAATATATCAATTCAATAATTGCCGATATGTATGGACCATATTATTTTATATATCTCAGTTTTTGTTAAACAATGTCTGTTCCATTATAACACGCATCAGTTGTTACAATTCCATGTTCTTTTGAAAATTTTCTTGTATAAACATTTCCTTGAGCAGCTATGATGATCTCTGTTCTTAAGCAGCTATGATGAGCTGTTCTTACTTGCCGGTTTCATTTAGCCATGCTCTTAGATTTGGGTAGCTTTTATTCTTGACAACTCCTTTTGTTCTTTCCTGTGTTTTGGTACAATGTGAAGGGTTTCATCAATGCCGATACGGTTACAAGAACATTTCTGATGTTGAGGGTGTGGTTGCTGGATATGCAAAAGCTGGTATACCTCTTGAAGTCATGTGGACAGATATTGATTACATGGATGCATACAAGGACTTCACATTTCATCCTACAAATTTTCCCTTGGAAAAAATGCAGAAATTTGTCAATACCCTTCACCAAAATGGTCAAAAATATGTGCTCATCTTGGATCCTGGTATGTTCCAACTTGAAGAAACAAAAGTTCTCTTAACATGAAATCCTATAACTTTTGTAATTCTTTCTAATTGGCTTTGAGAAGAAAAAACAAGAAAAGAAAAGGAAGAAAGATATAATGGTTCTGGTAAATTCTTTTGAGCCTCCAATTTTCTGCAGGCATCAGTGTGAACTCATCATATGAAACTTACATCAGAGGAATGCAGGCTGATATTTTCATTAAACGCAATGGCATTCCGTACCTGGGTGAAGTTTGGCCTGGAAAAGTCTATTTTCCTGATTTTGTAAATCCTGCTGGCCTAGAGTTTTGGGTTAATGAGATAAAGATGTTTCGAGAGCTTCTCCCTGTTGATGGTCTCTGGATTGACATGAATGAGATATCAAATTTCATCGATCCCACACCCACCCCATCTTCTACCCTGGACAACCCACCCTACATGATTAACAATGCTGGTGTTCGTCGGCCGATTAATAATAAAACTATTCCAGCAACATCTCTACACTTTGATATCATGACAGAGTACAATGTTCATAACCTCTATGGCCTCTTGGAATCAAAAGGCACCAATGCTGGTCTGATCAATTCAACTGGTAAAAGGCCATTCGTGCTTTCTAGATCAACTTTTGTTGGCTCTGGAAGGTATACAGCACATTGGACTGGAGACAATGCTGCTACATGGGATGACTTGGCATACACTATACCATCAATTCTGAATTTTGGACTGTTTGGAATTCCAATGGTTGGTGCTGACATATGTGGTTTTTCAGGAAACACAACTGAGGAGCTTTGCCGGCGTTGGATTCAGGTAAATTGTTTCTTGTAATTGGATGTTGCATTGGTGTTTCACTCTTTTTATGTATTCACTTGATGTTGAATTTTTATTCCGATGCAGCTAGGTGCCTTCTACCCCTTCGCAAGAGATCATTCGTCAATAGACACAACGCGTCAAGAGCTTTATCTCTGGGATTCTGTTGCAGCAACAGCCAGGAAGGTGCTTGGCCTCCGATATCAGCTGCTTCCATATTTCTACACATTAATGTATGAGGCTCACACTAAAGGGGCCCCAATAGCGCGGCCTCTTTTCTTTTCATTTCCTCGAGACATCAAAACTTATGAAGTCAACTCACAGTTTCTTATCGGTAAAGGTGTAATGGTATCACCAGTATTGAAGTCAGGAGCTACTTCAGTCGATGCATACATTCCAGCAGGAAACTGGTTTGATCTTTTCAACTACTCTAACTCAGTTTCTGTAAGTTCAGGCAAGTACATCAATCTTGCTGCACCGGCAGATCATATTAATGTTCATGTTCACGAAGGAAACATCTTGGCCTTGCAACAAGAAGCCATGACGACAAAAGAAGCTCGAAAAACAGCATTCCATCTTTTAGTGGTTCTGAGCAGCAGTGGAAACAGCACAGGGGAATCATTCTTGGATGACGGGGAGAGTGTGGACATGGGAGGGGTGGGGAAGAATTGGAGCTTGGTGAAATTTTCTGGCGGAATAGTAGGGAATAGAGTAGTAGTTGGATCAAATGTCATCAATGGAGAATTTGCTGTGAGTCAAAAATGGATTATAGAAAAAGTGACATTCTTAGGATTAGAGAAAACTAAAGGTCAGTTTGATTTGCTGGAGATATCTGGGCTTTCTCAGCCTCTCGGACAAGAGTTCAACTTGGAGAAGACATTTTAGAATGCAGGAAATGATCACTGCTGTCTACTAGAAAGTGAAAAAACAATTAGAGACTGTAATTGCCAGTTTGGAGAAATGTTAACTGTGCTTTTACTTAAAAATATATTAAAATAATTTTAATTTAATTTTTTTTTTTTTAACATCAACACTTCAAAATCAAATATTTTCAAATATATCAAAATCAATCAAACTACACTCAAACATAATTTCAAACGGCCCAGTCACTTGGTCATCTTGAAAGTTGACCCAACCCAATGAAATAAAATTAGATATTTTTGCACGATGCCATTTCGTCGTTGCTACCAAAAGAAGAAAAAAGCATCCATAAACCATATTGACATTGTGCCTACCCTGTAAGAATTTGCAAATTAAACGTAGTTGATATTTTCAGGCTAATTTATGGAGCAGTACAAGACAGCTTATGATAAGAAAGAACATGGAAGGCAGAGAAATGAAATCGAATTAATGATGCTAGAATACAATTGTCTGAAGATTAAGCAATGGAGTGCATCTGAAAATAATGGTTACATGGAAGAACTTGATAACTAGAACCAGCTGTTGAATATTTCGAACAATTAAAAAATTGTAATATCTGTAAACTCCTACAAAAATTCTGCTATAAAGACACTTCCTTCCGCAATACTTCAATGTTGATAAATAAGCTGTCCACTATTTACCAAAAGACAACCGAGACACCTGGAATAAATTCCAGTGATTAGTAACCAGAAAAACTTTTTCATGCACAAGAATCTGATCCAGAAAATCATTCATTGCAAGTAGGAGATGGAAAATTCATGTAATCTAGTGGTTTTTCTACGTTTATAGTAACTTGATTTTCTTTTTTTCTGAAGGCTGAAAAAAAAAACAAGTGGTGGATGAAAGAATTTGACAACACAGAATAGAGAAGTACCTCAAATATAGGCTACAAGGTAGGTGTATAGGTTGACAACTGGTCCTATCATCCCATATCTTCCATAAAAATCTCGTTACAATGAGCAACCAATTTGATCCTTGAAGACGATGTTTTTCAGCCAGCTTCAGACCCAAATCTTTGTAGGAAGAACTCATCAAGTTGTCCCCAGTTAAGGGTACCAGATTCGCTCGAGCTACCAGAAGGTAATGATCTAATGCATCCAAGGATAAGTGTAATATCCCGGTGAAGCCTGATACATGGTACACAAACAAAAACAACTTGAGCTCCAGAAAATGAATTTCCATGCAGAAGCAGGCAAAACAGAAAAACAGTTGTGGATGCTCTTGTAAGATAATAAAAGGCAGTACCTGCCCTTTGCTTGTGGACTGCTGATCTCAAACCGTGAAAATGCTTCTGAAGTTTCTTTATGCAAGTCTATAACCACTTGCCTGCAAAAATCATTGCAATGCAGGGATTAGCGTTTCCATCAAAACCCAAGGGAAAAAAACTGCTGGGTTTTTGAGATTTTGCTCTGTTTTCATGAGAATACATTTTTCATCAAGAAATATGGTTCTGGATACCATGAAAATATTTAACGTCAATAAGTTTCTTAGAAAATAAGTTAGACTAAACACACCGGATGCATTTCATTCAAGGAAGGACAATTTCTTTGTTTAGACCTGGCCACAGAGTGATGCCAATATTGGTTCAAGAAGATTATTAGATAGAAAGAATCCTGAAAATTTTGGGTAACTCTTGCACAAATTATTTCGACTGAGCAGTTTTTCCATTTCAAGATTGCAACAACAATTTTCATATGAAACATGCCAAAGAAACATTTTTGTCCATTTAAAATACAGCATGTGTTAATTCAACAACAGCTAAACTGCTTAGCAAATTACAATTTTATAGCTAAGCTGCCAGCCACTGCACTGAATTGAGTAATCTAACTGTACTCACTAGTTATCGCTGGAAATGCTAACAACAAACTTCAAAATAATCTGTTTTAAGTCAAAAAAATAAAATAAAAAACACAGGGATAGACAACCAAATATGCCTCAATATCCACTTCAAGCCATTTTACTTCAGGATTTTTGTCATCATTGGACTATGCATTACACAACCATGAGATCAAAGTCATACTCTACATTTTGTAGCATGGAACAGCAAAGTATATGCTGATATTGCAGCAAGCAACTGAGTATTATTCACCAAGCTAAGTTTAGAACTCACCTGAAAATCGCTTGAATATCCGCCTCATGTAAAGTTCTAGACAAGATACGTTGTAGGTAGTTAACCTCCTGCAAAAGTTGAACGGCTAATCAGGTCCAATTCTCCAAGGATAATTTTGGTTGAACAACCATAAGGAAAGAAACCACCTCCCAAATCCTAACATTATAATGATTATAACAGCTACTTGAGTTCATACATATAGCAGGAATTTTCTAGATTAAGTTCTTAATCTAAGAAAGCAAAGACAAAGTTTATGTCATGAGTGGAATCAGATTGAGGACTGTTAACATGCCGTAGATTTTCACCAAACAACTGTATGCAATGAAAAGACATCTGCACATCAACCCCCACTCTGAAGTTTATCTACTTGACTAAAGTGTTCAGAGCAGGCATGTTTGGCATTTCCAAATTGCCAAGATCCACAGTAAGAGGACACCACAAAAGCCTCTAGTGTATTTGGAATTTGGAACATTCCAATTTACAATTAGTTACCTTTACAATTTCTTTAGCAATCAAACTAGGCTGTGAATCAGTATCTACGGGTCTATTCCAGCTCTCAACAACTGGAGGCAATTTACGTAGATGATACAACACCCTTTCCCTCATTATCTGAACCAGCTTTGTAAGTATCTCCTCTTGATGAACCTTATAATCCTGAGTTAAAAAATAAAACCATGTGAAATTTGAAACTAAACAGCATAAAAGCCTGTTCATCCACAGACAAAACCAGCTCCAAACTACAAGAAATCCCAAAAACAAACAGGCATTGAAAGAGAAGTTCCATGCATTGTCATGCATGCCATCAATCAGTAGCAAGAGAGCTCAGCAAATTAAATAGAAGTTGCACACATCACAATATTAGCATGAGAAGCAGCTTAAACAGCTACATACCTGTGCTACTCGATCAATCTCTGACAATAGTAATGCTTTCCGTGCTTCAGGTACTTTAAGGAAAAGAACTCGCCTGATTTCTTAGCCCAGACAGCAAGCACAAAGAAACTCAGAAATGTCAGAAAATGAAGAGCTAGCAAATAAGAGCGGCAAGAAAATTGTCTTAAGCAGTGCACTTAACAATTTGAAACAAGAACACTCATTAAATGTATATCAACCTACCAGGAATAGTAGCATATACAAAACTGATGACTTGACTAGCAAGGGCCAAGTGCTTCGATGTAATAGATTTCAAACCTGACACCTTCAGCATCGCATAGACCAAAGTTAGTAATTAAATGAACAACTGAGCTTGCTTCAAATTGATTATAAATAAAAGAGCAAAGAAAATAATTTGAAAATAAGGCAAGCAAAAAGAGAGATAAAATGTGCATGGTATATCAGTTTGTTGGCAGGAAGAAAGATAGATAAGGAAAACATTCAGGGTGTGATGTTGGTGTTTGGAGACTCGGTGGAGCACTTCACAGACATCAAGGATTTGGAGGATAAAATTGGGATAACCCACAGACCAAATATCATAAATGCATGCAAGACAAGAATGGTTCCCTTTTATGATATGTTAACCAGAAAATCTAAACCTTTTTTGGACTTTAGAATGTTAAAATACAACACTTTGGAGAAAGCAAATGATAACGATTAGAAACTTGTACCTGCATGGCACCAGCTCCGAGAATAAGTTGACAAGTCCTTGTATTGAAGAATTTTAAGATCTCCACAACACGATGAACAACTTCTGAAGATAGCATTGGCAAATAATTATTCATATCCATGTATTCTGACAACATCTTCAGCAATATTAAGCCACTGGGAAAGAATAAACACACACGGCATCAGCGATTGTTCACTTCAGAAAGTATTTTGATTGCTGAAAATTAAAAATAGTTGGCAAAATGAAAATAACAAAACACAACAAGGAATTCTTAGATTATAATCTGTCAAACATACAAGAGAAAGTAAAGTGTCATCAAGCAGGGGAGTGCTAAGCCACACTGGCAATAACTAATGACATTAACTACAGATAGAAAGTCAAGATTTAAATGAAATAAAGAAAATGTTGTTAATGAACTCACAGAAAACTACATGCAAAAAACTGATATAAAAAGGTAAAAAAAGAAACTAACCAGTTTACCATGTGATAACCAACACCTCCACAAGAAAGTGTTTGAGAAGTGGATTTCCCGCGCTCCTTTACCTTATGGTTGTTACGCTGAGCTGAAGATGTTGCAGTCATGACTTTATTACTTTCAGTTGGCTCAGTTGAGGGAGTCGATTTTTTTTGCACAGAATTTTGCAAAGACACCTCTGTAGAGTTCATTCTCACTAGTTTTTGTGCAGCATTTTGTGCTTCATTGTCAATCACAAGTGAACCATCATTGCTTGTGCCCACTTCACCATAGCTTGTTGTCATCTCAACTTGAGTATCATTTAGAGCCTCAGAGATCAATGGTTCAGAATAAAACAATGAAGCTACAATAGCCTGAAATTCATCAGGGACATCTACTTCCACCCATGTCTCCTGATCAAGCACTGCCTTAATTTTTGTCATCTACATCCATCAATGTAAAGGTTAGCCAGATGAGAAACTGAAAATGTCTTAAAAAACAATTTAAATAAAGGGGAAAGTGGAAAAGGAAACTAACTCGCATTTCATGTTGGAAATCAACAAAACCCTTGGCCTGTGATTGCATTGTTCCACGAATACTATACCCCAATCTTCCACCAATCTGTTTAAGTTAGCGTACAAATAGCATCACAGACATGAACAGAAAGTTTTTTTCATGATACAGAAAACTATATAGAACCTTTTCAGTGGCAGTTATAAACTCTTGGGTGATGTTGTATATGCTTAAAAATTCCACCAATCTCAGCTTAGGATGAAGAACAGCACGGACCCCGAGGAGCTTTGCCCATCTTCCATGAGCAGCATCACAAGCAGCAAAGACAGCTTCTGTGTTCTCTCTCAATACATCAGCCCTGTCAAAGATCACAATTTGTTCAGAAAACTACACCAGTTGAACCAAATTTTAATGTAAATCAGAAGTGAATCAACACCATTAATTTGCAGATGCAAACTGGAAAACCCAACTGAAGGTTCAAAATCACCTTCTTTGCAGGTCTTATTTTTGCAGGAATTGTTCTGACATAAATTGGCTAGATGGGATCTGAAGCTGGTAAAAAAACCAGCCTATAAGAGAGATGAGACAGACTGGCAGTGACTAATTAACAACAAGGGAAACTTAAAAAACCCTCATCACAACAGAGCTTCCGATCATGATCAGCAATTTGGAGATTACCTCCAAACATGATAGCGTTCTTACCTTCTTAAAGTACACTAATATCAGATAATCTTCTTCTTTTTTATAAGCACACTAAACAGGAAGTTACTTGATACTCAGTTCAGTTCAAGTTGTGAAAGAGGGATACCAAGTAAATGCAGGATCAATTATATTGTTCCAAAAGTGACCAGGGTGAAGAAAAAACATAACTAGTCCTGTTAAAATCTCTTTGGTTTTTATTATATAGAATTTCATAACAGATTTTAAATCTTTTCTTTGCCAAGCAATTATTCTTTAACTAAAATAAAGAAGTGGATTGCACCTTTTATTATAAGTAGTAGCAATAAACAAATAGCACAAAAAAAAAAAAACTGCAATGGAACACGGGTCCTTGAATAAAAACAACCCACAAAATTCCACAAAGCTAAATAATAACTATAACAAATTTGGTCACAAGAAAAATATCATGAAAGCACTAATAAAATAAATAACCTTAGAGCTGTACAAACTTATAATGCCAGCCATTATTTCTGTTGTGTAGTGATTTCTGCTATGTCAATTTTTTTTTATATGGCGTTTACTCTTACATAAAAGGCAAACATCATGCAAGTAACATTTTAAAACTTTCACAACAAAGGGATCAGAGTTCACCTAAAATTTCTCGAAATATTTGAGGGGCTTGCTGCATCATTTGATTTCAGCTGAGATGATGTAAGCTTGGAAGTACTTCTCTGTGGAGAAAAGGGGAGAAGTGAACTGCCTTGGCTACCACTCTCATAAGCTGTTTCAGCAGTAGCTGCACCAACTGCAATTGCAGCAGCGACTGAATCAGCAGCATAGTGTCCATCAACACTGCACATAATCCACTCAATTGCTTTTTTCACTTCAGCAGCCTGCACTAAGTGTGCCTGCATTTACTAAAATGAAAATAGATCATATTATTTGTAACTTAAATGGCATATAATGAAGAAAACTAAAGGCTTGAATCAAGCAATCAAATCATTTCTATGATAATCAAGCAGTCAAAAATCAAGGTCATGTCCACCGAAGCATACTAACAAATCAGCAACCTAAGTTTAGGAGTCTTGTAAACCACAAATTCTCTTGAGCAAGGCTTAATTTAGCAACTATGCTCCCATAAAAAATAAAAAATGGATTTTGGTGGCAACAATCCACCTTCATTACATTCAGGCTTCAGCTGCCCAGTATATCTGAGTTAAAGGAAAAATCAAAGCATGTCCAGTACATCATCAAGAAGCTTACAAAACTGTGTCCAGGAAAAATACTTGTGAATTATACATTACCTGTACAATGTTGAAAATAGCACTTAAAAGCAGCACAAAGTTTTCAGATGACAAGCTCCTTAACTTGCTCGCTAGTGATAAACCTCCACCTGAGTCACCCATAAGTGTAAGAAAAGGAGAGAAAAAGGAGCAGAAACTCATAACAAGTTGCTCATCTCCAATCAAAAAATCATCTTAAAGAAAATAGACAAGTACTTGCAAATTAATGAGCTCGAAAAAATTTAAAAAAATCTTGTAGTTTGTACTCACCATCTGTATCAGCTGTTCGCTCTGCAGATGTTTGCTCTGACTCCAGAGATTGGGCCGAAAAGGCAGGAAGCAGCTCGGCAACTGCATTCTTAATAGTTGTTTTCATACTGGCCGTAAGAGTATCTCGGTATATTCTCAACACAGAGGGGAGCTTGGCCTGATACCAGTCAATGAAACATTGAGTTCAGTGCTAGAGTAAACAGAATCAATTGGTTTACCATAATCAGCACTGATAAGCACAAATTGCAGTCCTAATAACAAATTGGCAACTAAGAGCAGCAACATCTTACAGTGATGCTGCAGGATGGGACCTTCACCTACAGTCCCTTACCAGGATCCTACTTCAGAGTGACCATAAATGGGAAAGGATCTTATTGGAAACAAGTTCAATCAGAAATTTATCCTACCAACACTGGAAAAAATATTTGAATTCTGATATTTAAACTTATGAACTCACATCATCCAGATTCTTATTTCAGTTAAGTCAAACTTTTCTATCAGCATGAATGACTTAAATTTTACTCATGTTGGATAATTCACATAAATTCCTATAACAAGAACTAAGATATGGCATCAAAGAGTATATACATCAGCAGCAAGAGTAAAATTATACAAATATTTAAGAACAAACAACAGCAGAAGTTGTAATGAAGGCAGTTATTTTCATGAAAAAGTACTAGACGCAACACTCACAGTTCTAAGCAACCCAACAATGAGAGGGAGAAGACGATCTTGAAAATTGGAGGTCTCTTCATCATCCAACTTAACCTGCTAAACATGATCCATTCCAAAGAACAGCAGATATTACTCATAGAAGTTCAATAAAGAAGACAAACAAAAATAGAAATACAAGTCATTAAAAAGTCCTTGAAAGAACAGTTAGAAAAATCATATTATGCAAAAACACAAGCATCAGGAAGATGAGGTACAATTAATATAAGTTAAGGGAAAAACCAACAACAGCCACTCATTCTAACTTTATACGCTTGATAGTACATGCTGTATTAAATGTCTTGGATGACATGAAATTCAAAGATGCATTCTTGTGTATAAATATAGCCATACTAGAGTACCAAGAAAAGCAACATGTTCTTTGTCAAAACAAGAAAATGGATAAGTGAAATTAAGCTTACTTCTTCATCTTTTCCATTCATATACATGGAATCCCAGGTTTTTGCTTTGGATAAAAGAAGCAAATCTTTATCCCTAGCAACATGTATTGAAGCTTGCATAAATTCCGCTGAAAGAATGCTACAAAAACAAATGTAATAAGTTACAAAAGAAAAACAAAATGGTATACATTTCCTCTTTGAATTAAATTATATGACATGTTGTATTGCATTTTACACAACAACCAATAAATTTATCAGTAAGACCTACTTGAAATGATAACTGAAGAAATTGTAAATACAAATAAAAGAATAAGGCATCATCCACAAAGCACCAGGACCAACCAATCTCATTAAATGTAAGTTAAGTCAACCCATAAATAGAAGTCCAAGCAAACTAGAAAACCAAGCTTACCCAACAGCAATTGCTGTTAATTCACCTCCTCCCTCTTAACACTGCCCATCCTTTCAGGAGACCTCATCAGGAAACTCAAACTAACTCAGTCATAAGCTTTCTCAGAGTTCAACTTAAGAACCACCCCTTCTGCCTCTAGCCGTAACATTCCCCACTACCAAATATGTCCCCAAAACCATATCTACAAGTAAAATACAGATCAAGGGAACTTCCTACATACACCTTCATAAGAAGAAATTCTAAAACTTCCCCAGTATTTTTTCGCATCAAGCACACAACAGCACATCGCCTCATATGGTAAAAAATTTCCCATGATCAATATTGCAACTCAAACAAAATGAAAAGTATAAAGAGCTAAATAACACAACCAATGCAAATGGAAGTTCAAGTTCAAATTGGCAAATAACTAATGCGAACATATTTTTAGAAGAAAAAAAAAGGTACCTGTTTATGGAATCTATTGCAGCAGCTACATTATCCCGTAGGTGACGAAAACAATGTAGACCAGTCAGCTCATCTCCATTCTATCAAAGATAAAGAATGCACAAGATTTAGGTCAAAAGAATAAGCATTTACCACAATCAAAACTTCTAAATACACCAGAATTCAAAATATACCAACAACTGCTGCAAATCATCAGTAACATCCAATGCTCCGGCACAATCTGCAGATGCAACAAGCTGTATACCACCAAAAAAAGAGTAAAAAAATCAACTTGCATTACAAATCATCAAGAAAACCACAACCTAAACCCCAAGCGCAACACTTATATAACATAATTTTCCTAAAACGCTTATTTATGAATAAAACCATCACTCCCTCTCAAATATCCAATATAACACAATTAAACGCATGCCCAAGAAACAAGCCAAAACAAACAAAATGGCAATGCTAATTACAAATTTAAGCGCAACGGAGCCTGTGCAACTAACATAATTTAGCTGAAAACAACAACTAAGCATATGTGCTAACAAATTCCAATAAAACGGCATGCAAAAAAATTACCAATTTAAGAGTGGAAAGAGCCTGATTAACATACAAAATAAGGCTCAACTTATTTTGCAAAGCAACCAAATTCCCTCTACTAACATTCAACTCATGAATCTCCATCGCTGACTCAACCAAATTCTTATCCAAAACCCTAATAGTCTCCTTCAACTCCCTAATCCTATCACACCCCTCCACAATCTTCCCATTCAAATCCTCCAACTGCCCTTGCGCCTCGAAAAACGAATTCGACCGCAACGAAATCTCCTTCACCAAATGCACCTCCACCACGTCCAAATACTGAGTCAACTTCTCCTGCAACGACAAATTCGCCACCCCATTCGTAAACGGACACGCCGCATGAAACGTGGGCCCATCTTCCAATGCAAAATCCTCTTTAAAATACAGCGACGGAACTTCCCTCAAACACGCAACAAGCGCCTCGCCTTGCCCTCCAGCATCCAAATCCAAGTCCAAATTGGATTCCTGCTCGTTGTTTTTGGTATGGTTTTTGATGTCTTCGAAACGAGAGTGGGTGTCGGAGATGGAGGACAAGTAGGGGAGGAAATCGGATCGGGAGATATCGGGTTGTGGGTGTTTGGTGATTACGGGAGTGAAATCTGGAGGAGCAACGGACCACCAGCCGATCCAGGCGGAGGGATCGGAGGAGGATTTGAAGGAGTGAGGGCTGTTGAGGACGGAAGAGAGGTTTTGGATGGTATTGGAATTGTTGGGTTGCCTTCCTGACAGGGAAGAAGGAAGATAATACATTGCTCTGCTCTGCTCTGATCTGCTCTGTGTTTAGGATTAGGAGGATCTGAGTGTTTTATTTTACATGGGAATTGGGATTGAATTCCAGAGTTGGATCTCAGTCTTGGGAATTGGACTGCATGGAATAGGATTTGGTTGGGATCCCAAAAATAGAAGGAATTTATAGAGTGGACTGGAGGGAGAATGTGAGTGATAGTGATTGATTGGGTCAGTCAATGTTACGGTCTGCTTGGCCAGCGATACAACCATAGTTTTAAAATCTTTTTATTTTTAAATTGTTTAAATTTAAAAAATAAAATAAAAAATACACATGATACTGGATCCAAACTACAAGACATAGCCTAGAAAACACTAAGACGCTTGAGCCATGGGCACCAAGTTCACATACTTGTGCTTGGATCCAGGCATGGTGATTGAGCCAACTGGCATCATGGTTTTTGGGCTCATAACCTGGCCTGAATTCATTGACCTTCCAAGACCATCACTAAAAAGGGTTTCGGATCAATAAAGATTTATTTAAAAATACTGGTAAATCTGGGTTTATCAGTTTCAAATAATATTTTGGATTAAAAGATCCTCATGTTAGCCATGAGAATTCAAATTATTCTCTTAATTAACTAAGCTGTGATGATATCAATATATAACATCGCAGCGGTTAATTAAGAGTTGAAAGTTTAAGAAATTGCAAGTTTCATATATCATGAGTTTTTTTTTTTTATTAAGAATTGTACTTTTAGAACAAAATATATAGTAGAATTTTAAATCCAGAGCAACACTTACCTCAAAAGAAGGTCGGGTATGAATCCATATGATAGTGAGTTTCGGGCATGAATCCATGGTGCTTCTGCTATGCAACTTCTACAATGAATCTACAGATAGTTGAACTGGGACGTCTGCTACTGAATCTTCAGTGTAGTAGATTATCATACTCGTTCCTTAAACCCTTCCTTCCTTGAAAGATATAGCACGATTTGTTTTTTAAAGAAACTAATATATGGAAGAACATATTCAACCAGCTTCATTGCCTATGAATTCCAGCTGTGCTAATTCTTTGATATTGTCAGCTTCATCCAACACTGATCTCTCTCATTAACAACGATAGTTGTTCTTCGTGACTCCCATCCTCTCATTGCTAGTTAGCTCATCTACTGATAATCATTGTACACTTAGCATAGTTACAAGATGCGATCTGACGGGTTAATTTGGTGAATTATTGACTTGAGGCTTAGCTCGAGTTAAGTCAATAGAAACACTTGTGTTGTCTCCGGTTGATCCACAATTCAGGCCTTAGACTGGGAGGTCGAATCAGTCTTATTCCTCTAGACAGTGCTCAGGAGGGGACAGAGCACCGAGATAAGGAAACTGACAATCAGGGAAACTGAGGAGAGATTATTCAAGAAAATCATCATCATGAACCTGAGGGAACCCTTCAAGAGACTCCTGAAGAATTTTTGCAAGGAACTTCTACTCTGGCTTTCACTGCCCATTTAATGCACCCAGGCAACCAAGAAGAAATGTCGAAGGAAACTGTCCCTTAGCCTGTAGTTATGGCTGAAACAAACCTTCGCTTAAGCCATGCGACTATATGAAGCAGAAAAGGCCTACAGAAGCTCAGGTAGAGCAATGAGTGAGTTCCTCCTCACAGACGACTTCTAAGGCCCAAATCTCTAAAGTTAAGTGAGTTGCTTAATATGAAAGCTGAGGATCTTGTGGATGCTTAAGAATTTGAGAAACCTCAGGGCTTGTTGATGAAAGTCAATTCTGTTGGGACGGGTCTCACTATCAGGTCTCGAGCTGATGCTGCGGATATTGCCAACTGGGTTAAATTCTATGGCAGGCACATGCTGGACATGCGCGAGAAGAAAACTGAACTCGCAAAGCAGGTTGAGGAAAAAGAAAAGGTGAAAGCAGATTTGCAAAGGGTGGTCCTTGATGAATGTGGATTATTAGAAGTTGAGATTTCTACAACCACTTCTGAAATCTATGCTTTGGAAAAAAAAATATTCAGGATCTTCAACTGCAACTGCAGAACAGAAAAGAATCCCCTTCCTCCAAGCAACAAGACTTCATTAGTTTGTCCATGGAAATCAAATTCCTTAATGAAGATAAATCACCTTGTATGTCTATATTAGGATGAGCCTGTAGTGACAGGATTGAAGGTAAGCTTGGCAAGAGAAAACAATGTCTGTCAAATTCAAAGAACGTAACTGAACAAAAATATGGAGACTTTCTGTAAGGAATTGTCCACTTTGAGTCTAAGTCCTCATGGATTTGCTCTTAGGCTATACCCAAAAAGCCTAATAACAATGGAGATATTTGTCCATCCTTATATACTCATGATCCTCCCCATTTCTAGCCAATGTGGGACTTTGATCCTATACCCAACACTTTCTTTATCTATGCATTAGAAAATATACATCATACTGAATTCTGCAGCCATGGCCCGATGCATTTCTTTGAATTTACTAGAATTTTCACCATATTGGTTTAGGTATTTCCACATTGGAGTAACAAATATGTATCCGCATTCTTGCTGTCTTCTTGTCAAGGAACAACATTAGCCTCTTGATGCCCCGCCAAATTCTTCTAAGAGGCGCTCGATAGTCTTTCTTGATGTTACTTTGTCAATCTCAAATGCCTTCATGTCAACTCTGAGACCTGCATGATCAACAAGCGACACAGGGTTTTTGTGTATAAGATTTAGTGTATAAGAGTGGACCTGCATTCAATGATGAAAAAGAAATAATTGCTATTTATAACTGAATGGTCTCCATGGAATGCAGAAAAACTAACCTGGCTGATGCATAGCATTGTGTGGCAGATGGGAGGCATTTGAACTTAAGATGGAGAGCAGATTCCTCGTAAGTTCCATAGTTTCAGCAGAGACCAGTATCTCCCTCTAACTTACAACAAAAATATGCATAAGCAGAAATTCAGTAAATAAATAAACAAAAATAATAAAACCAATAATTTCTTTAGAGCTTGAAGTTTTCAGCATCATAATACCCTGATACAATCATGAGCAACCGAAGCTTCTCCAACTCTTGAGAATTAGCAACAAATTATAATTAGCAAGTTGTAGTCAAACTACATCATATAAAGTGATGGAGATAATGTTTATAACTAGAAGACATTGTAAGAGCTAATAATAAAAAGGACAAAGCACAAGAACAGACAGCATTTCTGCATTTGCATTAATGCGTGCTTAGTTACTCCGCTGGAAATATTTGATTTCTTCTGTTGAAGAATGCTCGTGAGCAAGAAACTGCTCTATTGATATGCCTATGGACTCATCCCAACGTTTGACACATTTAATCTTGAACTAGTTGCATCTGGCTTACCTGGTAAATTGAATGACAAAGCATAAGGAACAAACTGAGAAAATTTATTACAACCAAGGTGAACAGTTTCACTAACTGCTACTTTCTCTAATATGTCTCAGACCAATAATGAATACTTGTTCTGGCACTGCAATGAATCAGTAGCATATTAAATGACAGATATGGAGAATAGTGAAAGTCCAGACCTCCACTTGTCCACTTCTTAAAATCCTTGCGCAATATGTCGACTACTTTAAGATCAGAGATATTATACATTTTGTATCTCACTGCAAAAGCAAGAGTTTAGCTCAAAGATTAGAGAAAAATCTGCATGTACACAAGCTTTGAATTGCAGCAAACTTTGTATAAAAAATGGAAGTTTCAGACCAAAGGAGACTCACTTATCTGGTAAAAACCATTGGATCCAAAGCGACCAGCACCATTGAGTAACAAAGTAGCCATGTACTTGTCTTTCGTTGTGCAATGAGGGCTAGTAAGATTTCCAGTGTCCATTAGGATGCCAGCTAACTGATCGAAAAACAACCAGATATAAGAAGAGAAATTTGGTTCCAAGTCAAGATTGAATAGAAACGCTCGTATGTTTGTCCAAGTCATACCTTTTGTACACCAGAAAGTAAAGAAAATAAATGAAATTGAAAAGAACAGGAAACTATTGTCCAAGAAGTTGATTAGATTCAACTGATATATGTGAAGAAACTAAAAGAGAAATTTGAGAAATATATAAAGAAAATGGTCTAATTAGTAGATCATGATTGAACAGAAAAACAAAAGAAACTAAAAGGAAATGGAATTATCTGGGTTTAGGAGCAATAGGTCCAATAGTCTGCTGAATCCATGCCCAGCCAATAGCTCAGGTGAAGTCAAGAACAACTTTTCAGCAATAAGGGTACAGCACGACCAGTCCTGCATAGACGCAATAGCTTAATCACACACTTGTTGAGAGTAATAACTGTTGGGTGAGGTCTCAAATAATTTTCTTTACATATTATCTGTTTACAATGTACATTTATATATAGAAGATTTGGTTGACTGTTACATGAAGCTATAACCAGCATTAAAGACTATAATTACAAAGAATCAAAACTAATTTTTAGTTACACAAACAATTTTGATTGAGAAGAAAAAATCTCTTTAACACCCTCTCTCAAACTTGACGGCCTGCACAAACAAGTTTACGAGTAAGAAAAACATAACGATGCTTATTAAAAGGCTTAGTAAGAAAATCCACATGTTGATCTATTGAAGGGATAAAGCAAACACGATAGCTTCTAAGTGTGACTTTCTCACAAACAAAGTGATAATCAAGTTTAATATGTTCAGTACGGGCATGGAACATTGGATTAGAAGCCATGTAAGTTGCACTGGGGTTATCACAATGCAAGAGAATTGGAAACTGAATTCGAGCACCAAGTTCATAAAACTAGTATGGGAAAGGAAGTGATATTCAAACTCAACACTGGAACGAGCAATAGAATGCTTAAATTATTGGGTTGAAATGATTGTTTGACATGATATCAGAACTTTGATAACCAAGTGGTCACGAGTTCAAATCTTAATATTCCCCTTTATTTGATAAAAAAAAAAAGCACGAGGTAGTGTGAGCCTATATAAATTTTAAGTTTTTAGGATTTTTACTTGAAGGAGTGTGTTAGAAAATAATATAAATTATATTTTAGAACTTCACCTAACAATTTAATCTATTGAGTTGAGATGATTCTTTGACAATAAATAAAATTAAAGTATGAAAATGGCAAAAAACAGTCGCACAAACGAAAACATTATGATCTTGCTTGTCCAGATTGGAACTTATGAAAGAAAGAGTAGTTTGGATGGCATTATTTTTATCCAGAATGCCTTCCAATTCTATACTTCAGTGCATAGGATTAATCTCACATATGAATTCGTGGTTGATAAAGTAGACTAATAATCAGGATTTGGAAGGCTTCAATCTTCAAATGTGAATTGGAGTGGAAGACAAGAAGAAATATAGGAGAAACAAAGACTTGAAAGTTTACTAGAAAAGAAAACAAGTTCTCATATTGCATGAAACTGACGCAGTCAGACTCGGTACTCATCAGTCATCTCCGCAACAAAAAGCAATGCAAACGCATAGTTTCCCGCATCATACCTGACCAAGAGTAACATTCTCAACCCAAGGATACACAGATTCACCCTGTAAAACAGAAAGACAGGCATGTTAGTCATTTCACTCTATGAAAACCTTTGGAAAGAAGAGAAATGTCAAGAAATAACCCCCTGAGCTCACAAAATGCGCCTTTCTGCAGTTGAATACTTCAACGACCGCTTCCTTTAGTGTCTGTTCAAAAGAAGGAAGAGAAATAAATATCTTTCTTATTTACCGATAATAATAATAATAAAAATAAAAGCTTTTCCAAAGAATCACTACCACTTGTCTTGTTTGGAGCTTGTGTCCATTCCGTAGATCTAACTTGAGACACCCAAACAGATCATAATATGAAAGATCAATCTGCTCAATGTAACCAGCCATTCAACTAAAAGCTTGATTCTGCAGTACTAGAGGATAATATTGAAGAATGGGAAAATGAGGAAACATATATTTAATTAAGCAATGTAATCGACACAAAGAATACCTCATCTACAAAGATTAAGGATGACTCGTCGAAATGACATGAATCCAGCTACCATTTTTGTTCTTCATGAGAACTTAGGTCTTCCCTCTTCATATTAATGATAGGTACAGTGCAGAACTCGTCACTTTCGAGTGTTTCGTTCAAGTAGAAAGCATGCATGATGATTGAAGCTAAGGATCCAACATCTATAAAGAAAAGAAAACGAAAGTTGGATTGTAATCTTAATGACATGCTCTTTACAATAGCTTAGAATTGTCCAAACCGGAGCTTCAAGCAAGTAGAAGGAAGAGATTAAGTTAGCTCAAAGATCTCCGTGTATGCAGAAGAATAGTGCATAATCTTAAAAGCCAATGACAAGTAAAAGACAGGGCTCTGGGAGAGAAAAGGTCAAGAATTGAAGAGGTTAGTAAAGAGTGTCTTCAGAGTAGAACAAAGGAAATTACCTGAAACATCCTGGCCAATTACAGCATGCAAGAATTTTCCCGGAACACCGCCACTCACATCATTCTTTCTAGCTTTCAAGTATAAATTTAGCCTCATAATGCTGTCACATGATTCCAAAATTTCAAATTGTGGGGAATATCCATTATAAAATGATGCGGCTGACTGAGGAGGCGGAATCTTTGACAGGTTCGATTTCCTTTAGTTCAGAACAAATAATTTTTCAACTATAGGTCTTGCTAGGACAGGCACACTTGGGTGTGCTTCAGTTGTTTCAAAGGTATCGGGACTGGATACTTTCACTAAATCATTTGTACCGCCTGAATCAACGCTGGAATCAAATTGAGAACGTTGGAATTCGAAAGAGGTTGATGCAGGAATGTTCCACAATGTCCCAAATGCAGTCTGCTCGAAGGGTTCAAGAATGTCTGAGACAGAATCCTTTATTGGCAAGTCCTTGGACTTTCCAGAGATACCTGAAAAATTTTTACTTCTGAAATCTCCAATATCTGATGTTGAACGAGAAATACTCCGGCCGCCACTTTCATTACCTCTTAACAGACCAGCAAAGAATGGATGCTCTTGGCCACGATTGTACGAATCCTGCCAGCCAAAAGAAAAGGGACAATATTGTATCATATAAAAATATGTTTGTATCCAATTACTCTCATCATTTTGGCCATCACCATCACTGTCTTAATGCCTGTTACACTCCAATAACAGCAACACCCATAGGAAATTTTCTCTATGCAAGGAGGTTTACTCAAAGAACATAGGCAGGCTATTAAAAATAAAATGTCTAGAAATTAGTTCAACCGGTTTGTTGAAAATAGATTGAATAGTAAAAACAGAGCAACTTACTTAAATAAATTGAATCGGTCAATAATTTAGAAACAATCAATCGATTCAATTAGCATAATATAATTCATGTTCAGATTAAGATTTTTTGTATTAGTTTAATTTTTTAATTATTTAGGATTTTATACCTATAAAAAAACCTTTTATTCAATATTATTAAGCAACATAAAAAAAAAGAATAACTAATAAAGTTTTAAGAAAAACACTTAATAAAAATATACATTCCTCTCAATCTTCTTCTTATTCTTGCATTTTTAATTTTATATTATTGTTTTTTAATCTTATACACTTATTTTTTTCTTTCAAAACAGGCTGCTGAATTGAGAGAGGATGTGCATCAACAATCGAACAAAAAAGAACTTTGTATGACAAGGACATTACTGAGGGGGAGAGAAATCATGTTTCAGATGTTGCCTCGGCAACTTCATCTTGATCCTCTAGAAGCTAGTTCATTCACTAGCTTGGTATGCATGGACAGGCCTATTGGCTACGAAATCTTGACAAACCTCCAGAGCTTCTGAGCAAAATGAGTGATATTCTTGAAAGAATAACTCCCTAACCTTCAAGTCTAGGTTCATTTACAAAGTGTTTAATTGAAAATTAAATCAGCCTAAAAGAAGTATCTTGAACAAGATGCTAAATTATTAAAACCTCTGAAAACTAATCTGAATTGCTAACAAATGCTCAAATGGAGAATACTCCTACGTACATACACTTTGGTGAATGATTTATGAAGCTGATAAATACCCTGATCAGCGTATTGCCAACCATTGAAAGGGAGGATCATATGCTTGTCAATATATTCTATGTGCTTGTTTTGAACTTTTAGTCTCTGACATTGTAGACTACTTCCTAGTTCCTACTGGCTACCTACCTCGTTTTGCGATGTAATGTATCTATGAAGAAGGCATAGTTAAAAAGTTATTCGATCAGAAGAGACATATCTTCCTCAAGAATGTGACATGATATTGAATAATAACAGTCTTAACGTTCAAAAAATGGAAAATAAAGGTGGACCAAGAAATGAGTAGAAAGGTTTTCAGCAACTAACCTGGGCCATTGCTTTGGGAGGCCTCATGATGTGGAAATGGAGACCAAAGAGGAGTAATGGAGACCAAATGTTTGAAACAGACAAACATCGCCATTACAGCAGTTCTTGCTATGTCCAAAACTGCAAAACCAAAGTCCTCTTGTTTCTTAAAATGTGCCTAGCCTATGGAATGTAGGAATATTTCTTTCTAGCCATTAATTTGGCTAGCACATTTCTCTCTCTCTCTCTCTCTCTCTCTCTCTCTCTTTTCTCTATTTTCATTAAAAAAATTCTCCATTTGACCGTTTGTTATTCCAAAATATTTAATAACTGATTTCATTGATATAGATTGATTTCCAATATAGTTTCTATTGATTTCCAATTTGAAACATAGTTATAAAACTCAGTTTAATTCTCAACTTGATTTAAGATTTAAATTATAGATTGGATTAATTAATTTAAAACGATATTTTTTTAAAATTATTTAAAAAAATAAGATTATTTATTAAAAAAAATCAAATCAAGTCTCATCTGAATTTTGATTGAGTTAATCTATCAGATTTGCTAGCTAGATTTGATTGAAACAACTCTCATATTATTCGATATAAAACTCAATTAAAATCAAGTTTAAAGTTAGTGGGTTAATAAATTAATCCATCAAATTAGTTAAGTTTAACAATAATTGAATTAATGGGTTTGTGAACTTGAGTTTGGCTAGTATTCCATGTTGAATTTTACACTGTTCTTTTATATATATATATATATATATATATATATATATATATATATATATATATATATAAAAAGATAAAATGATAAACTAATAATATGATTCAAGATAGTGTACTTAGATACTTTTCTCCTTGAATTTACATAATTTTGATTTTCAAATTAAACTTTATATTAATTTACAACATCAAAACTAAGCACTTCTTTTGATGATATACAAATCATTTATATTCAAAAGGAATAAAAAATAAAAACTACAAAATTCCTTAAAATTTAAACACAAAATGAGATAATTAAGATAGAGAGCAAATTAAACTCAAAATCAAATACTTAAGATAAACAATGGAAGATCTATGTTGCTAAGAGTAGGGTCCATTAACCTCACTCAACTTCGAAGAAAATATTATTAAAAGGTTATATAAATATAAATTTTATTATTTGTACTAAATTGACTCCATTAAATTTAAAATAAAATAAAATAAAATAATGAGGTAAGCTAGATCTGTAAAACTAAAGATGATTTGAACGAGATGTATGTCTAAAAGCAAGGAACTTAATTGGCAAAAAAAAAAAGAATTTTTATATTAATAAATTACACAAACTAATACTATTAAACCAATTCTGCATTGCCCAGATATTTTCATTTTTTTAATTAGAGAAAATAAAAAAAAATTCCTTCTCGAAGCAACACATAATACTATCATTTTTTTCTTGCGTTTTTAATGTTTTCCCTCTCTTATCATGATTTTTTCTTCTTCTTTTATAATTAACTAAATTTCTTTATTCAACTTTATTTTTTTAATTACAAATTAATTATTTCAAGTTTTTAATTGTAATAAATCATAAGCTGTTGGCAAAAGTTTTCGATGACACTATTGGAAAACTAATTATTTAATAAAACATTAAAATGCTAATTAAGCAATAAATCATAATATGCTTTTTTTATTGGAAAGATTATTCGGTCCGTACTATAGTTTAGTTATTTCTATATTTATTCTTTTATGTTTTTGAAAATTATAGTTTATATTTTTAATAAATATAAAATAAATTAAACTATAGAATAGTTTTATATAAATTATTACGCGTGCAGTAGAGTCTAAGATATAAAATGACACCACTGCAAAATTTTATTTTCTTGACGCACCACTGACCATGAGATTCACAATAGTTTGTGAAAAAAAAAACCCTGAGAAATACTCAAAAAAATTAATATTTTCAATTAATTATACTAACTAAATATTTTTATATTATTTTTTTTATTTCTTCTATCTTAAAATGCTAATCAAACACAAACGCAATCTTTACCTCTGCGCATTACTACTAATGACTAAACATCTCATGATTAATTTTGTTGTGTAAGATAAGATTATGCTATAAGGCAATCATGGTGTTCATGACTTGTAACTTAATCAATGTCCAGGAAAGTTAACGTCTTTTGAATTTCATCTTTTGACCAGGAAATTAAGCTCTAGTTAATTGGCTTTTTGGATTAATTCTGTGTTCGCATTCATGGCAAAACCCACACCAGCTGGTCCTACCTCCTAAAGCGTGCATTAAACAGGGAATTCCCCAGTACACTTTCTCAGTTCATCATATATTTAGACATATCTAAACTGAAAACCCATCTCTGTCCAGCTAGCCATTTAAGTTTCTGATCAGATAATGTAAAGGTTCCATTTTTTCCGAAGCTTGAGTCGCCGGCAAAATATCAATGATCATTGCATTGTCGACGGGATGAAAGGCCTTGCTTCTTAAAAGATGATTGTGCCTCTTTGCATCTCAGTGACCAAATCTCAAAACTCAGCACTTCAGCTGCTGATTTTGCTTTTATCAAATTTCTTTTAATTATACTGCTAGCATAAGTCCTCGAATTTTTAATTTTGTGCAATTATATCCTGATATCTTAATTTCAAATGATTAATGATTGAGCGTGATGACCCTCGAGACTCTAACCATAGCTTTAATTTGTTCAT